>Ga0116204_1000038_pt1 | contig 56051 bp, 67 predicted proteins | sample LakKivwa52mmetaG_FD_94481 | JGI IMG/M metagenome (GOLD analysis project Ga0116204, IMG submission 94481) | Anoxic lake water microbial communities from Lake Kivu, Rwanda to study Microbial Dark Matter (Phase II) - Lake Kivu water 52m metaG | ecosystem: Environmental > Aquatic > Freshwater > Lake... | reverse complement strand
GTCTCCCTGTAGGGTATCTTCGGAGCCACGTACTGCGTCTCAATTTTAAAAATATTGTCGAGATGCCACCTCAGGATATTGAGGTGGTACTCGCCCTGACCGTGTATAATGATCTGCTTCAGTTCCTTTGAATACTCCACAACGTATGTGGGGTCTTCCATATGCATTTTGTTGAGGGCGTCGCCAAGCTTCTCCTCATCGCCTTCACTCAAAGGCTTGATGGCTGTACGGTACTTGGGTGCAGGGAAGCTGATGCTCTCAAACTTCCAGTCGTTACCCGGTGTGTTGAGTGTATGGTTTGTCTTTGTGTTTTTCAGCTTCACGAAGGCACCAATATCGCCCGCGTGCATTTCAGGTACCCTGGTGCGGTTTCTTCCGGCGCATGCGAATATCTGTGCAAGCCTCTCCTTTGAACTGTTAACCGAATTGATTACATCGAGGTTCTCGGTCACCTTCCCCGACATAACCTTGAAGTAATTGATCTCACCTATGTGCTCCTCAATTGATGACTTGAATATGAACACCGAAACCGGTCCGCTGCCAAGCGGCTTTACTTCCTGACCCTTGCTGTTAACAGGGGCAGGCATATTGGTTACCTTTGGAGCGGCCAGGGTAATGAATTCCATCAGCCTGTCAACACCGTAGTTAAGTCTGGCCGAAACACAGAGTACCGGGAAGATACCCCTGGTTGCAACACCCTTTACAAGTCCCTCGATTATCTGATCCTCTGTAAGACTCTCATTCTCAAAGAAGAGCTCCATTAATTTCTCCTCGCTCTCAGCAGCCTTCTCAACCAGCGCATTATGCAGTTCTTCGGCCTTACCCTTATGCTCGGCAGGGATTTCAACAGCCTCGCTCTTTCCGCCCTCTTTGGGGAACCGGAGCATTTTCATCTTCATTACGTCGATAACCGCATTAAAACCTGTACCCTCGGCAACCGGAAACTGAACCAGACAGACGTTGTTGCCGAAACGCTCCTTGAGCATTTCAACGGTTTTATCGAAATGTGATTTCTCGTGGTCGAGCGAATTTGCTGCGAAAATTACCGGCTTGTGTGCGCGGTCGGCATGACGGAAATGGATTTCGGTTCCTACCTCAACGCCATTGTGCGAACCAATCAGTATCACTGCCGAATCGGCTGCGTGGAGCGACGAAATGACACCGCCGCTGAAGTCGTCGAGGCCCGGTGTATCGAGCATGTTTATCTTGTGGTTCTGGAACTCGGTGTACAGAACAGTTGAGAAAATTGAGTTTCCGTTCTCCTGTTCAATCGGCTTATAGTCTGATACGGTGTTCCTGGTCTCCACGGTTCCGCGCCTCTCAATTAATCCCCCGTTGAGCAACATCGATTCGGCGAGAGTTGTCTTTCCCGACTTCGAGTTACCCAGCAGGGCAATATTTCTGATATGGTCCGTCTGGTAATTCTTCATTTCGTTGTATGTTACAGGTTATACATTTATATTATATATACGCAATTGGAGCGGCAAAATTAATAATTTTTTAAATCAGAATAGGAAAGCTTTTGTTTATTGAAAAATAATTCTTTCCTTTGCCGCGGTTTTAAAAGGCCACAGGAGTACCGGCGTTTCTTTTCAACGGTAAGTTTAAGAAAAGCAGTTTTCTAAGGAAGAAAAGTCGGGAAGTTACCTGTTGAGAACTTACAACCAGTAAAAAAACAGACAGAAGATCTGTGGGCACACTGCCAGTCGTGCAGTGTTCACGCAATGTGTGCCTGACAGGTTTTAAATGATACGGAGTAGAATTATTGACTAATTAAGCAGTAAATATGCCAACAATTCAGCAACTAGTAAGAAAGGGCAGGAAGAAGCTTATTGACAAGAGCAAGGCACCTGCTTTGGATTCATGCCCTCAGAGGAGGGGAGTTTGCGTACGCGTTTACACCACTACGCCAAAGAAGCCGAACTCGGCTATGAGGAAAGTGGCAAGGGTAAGGCTTACCAATGGCAAGGAGGTTAACGCTTACATACCCGGAGAAGGCCATAACCTGCAGGAGCACTCAATAGTGCTTATCAGGGGAGGCAGGGTAAAAGACCTTCCGGGTGTAAGATATCACCTTGTACGCGGTGCGCTGGATGCATCCGGCGTAGACGGCCGTTCGCAGAGAAGATCAAAATACGGTACCAAGAGACCGAAGAAGTAACAGTTAAAGGATTCAGATAATGAGAAAGTCAAAACCAAAGAAGCGGATCATTTTACCCGATCCGAAGTTCAATGATCCTTTCGTAACAAGGTTCGTAAACAACATGATGTTCAGCGGGAAGAAGAACCTGGCCTTTACTATTTTTTATGATTCTCTCGACATAATTGACGAGAAGCTCAAGATAGAAGGCAAAACGCCCCTGGAGATATGGAAGCAGGCACTTGATAATATCACTCCGCATGTGGAGGTTAAGAGCCGCCGGGTGGGAGGTGCCACATTCCAGGTTCCCATGGAGATAAGGGCTGACAGGAAGGTTAGTGTTGGTATGAAAAACCTTATCCTTTTCGCCCGGAAAAGGGGAGGCCGTTCAATGGCCGAGAGGCTTGCAGCCGAGGTGATGGCTGCCTACAACCAGGAAGGCGCCGCATACAAGAAGAAGGAGGATACCCACAGGATGGCCGAGGCCAACAAGGCATTCGCCCACTTCAGGTTTTAACTGAGAGAAATCAGCCGCAAGGATGAACCCCGCCCTTAAAAATACCAGGAACATCGGAATCATGGCACACATCGATGCCGGGAAGACGACCACAACGGAGAGGATACTCTTCTACACCGGCCGTACCCACCGCCTCGGCGAGGTGCATGATGGCAATGCCCAGATGGACTGGATGGTGCAGGAGCAGGAGAGGGGCATAACCATTACCTCAGCGGCCACAACCACATACTGGAAATACAGGGACACACAATACAAGATAAACATCATTGACACTCCGGGACACGTTGACTTCACCGTTGAGGTGGAGCGTTCACTGAGGGTTCTCGACGGTGCAGTGGCGGTATTCTGCGCCGTGGGCGGGGTTGAACCTCAGTCGGAAACCGTCTGGAGGCAGGCAAACAAGTATGGTGTTCCCCGCATAGCATTCATAAACAAAATGGACCGCTCGGGAGCTGATTTCTTCGGAGTGGTACAGCAGATAAAGGAAAGACTGGGCGCAAACCCCGTGCCTGTTCAGATACCTATTGGTTCGGAGGAGAAATTCACCGGCGTAATCGACCTGGCTGAAATGAAAGCCGTAGTCTGGTATACCGATGCTGAACTGGGTGTAAGGTACAACCTGGAGGAAGTTCCGGAAGAGTACCGCGAAGAGGCCGAGGAGTGGCGCGTGAAACTCATTGAATCGGTTGCAGGGGTTGACGACACGCTTCTTGAGCGTTACCTTGAAGATCATGATTCAATTACCCCTGATGAGATCAATGATGTTCTCAGAAGATCGACTATCAGTGGTGTTGTGGTGCCCGTTCTTTGCGGTGCCGCATTTAAAAACAAGGGCATTCAGCGTCTTCTCGATGCAGTTGCATCGTACCTCCCGTCGCCGGTCGATATCGGTGCCATAAGGGGTCATGATCCGCGAACTGAAGAGGAGATAGTACGACAGCCCGGTGATAATGAGCCTGTTTCGGCTCTTGCATTCAAAATAGCCACCGACCCCTTTGTGGGAAGACTGGTGTTCCTGCGGGTTTATTCGGGCGTGCTTAAAACGGGCGATACCGTCCTTAACATACGTACCGGCAAACGCGAAAGAATAAACAGGCTGTTCCAGATGCATGCAAACAAACAGAACCCTGTCGATACTGTATCGGCCGGTGACATCTGCGCCGGCGTAGGGTTCAAGGATTTGAAAACGGGAGATACACTCTGCGCAATTCATAAGCCGATAGCGCTGGAATCGATGGATTTCCCGGAGCCGGTTATCGGTGTGGCAGTGGAGCCTAAGACACAGGCTGACTTTGACAAACTGTCGCTTGCACTTGGTAAACTGGCTGAAGAGGACCCCACATTCCAGGTGAAAACCGATGCCGACAGCGGACAGACAATAATAAACGGCATGGGCGAACTGCACCTGGAAATACTAATTGACCGTCTGAGAAGAGAATTTAAAGTGGAGTGCAACCAGGGAGCTCCCCAGGTTGCCTACAAGGAGGCTATAACAGCCACTCTTGAACACCGTGAGGTGTTTAAGAAGCAAACCGGCGGAAGAGGCAAGTTTGCCGATATTACTATTCAGATAATGCCGGCCGACCCCGATTTCAAAGGACTCCAGTTTGTGAACGATGTGAAGGGAGGCAATGTTCCGAAGGAATATATCCCCTCGGTTGAAAAAGGTTTCCGTGAAGCAATGTATAACGGACCGCTCGCAGGCTTCCCGCTTGAAAGTCTCAAAGTTGTTCTCAAGGACGGTTCGTACCATCCGGTCGATTCCGATTCTCTTTCGTTTGAAATTGCAGCCAGGCAGGCCTTCAGGCATGCCGCCTTAAAATGCAACCCGGTACTGCTTGAACCGATTATGTCGGCCGAAGTGGTTACACCCGAGGAGTATGTAGGCGATGTGGTTGCCGATTTCAACAGGAGAAGAGGAAAGGTGGAAGGTATGGAATCGAAAGCAGGTTCAAGGGTAATAAAGGCAAAAGTACCTCTGGCAGAGAACTTCGGTTATGTTACAGTACTTCGTACCCTTACCTCGGGCCGCGCAACTTCAACCATGGAGTTCTCGCGGTATGAAGAGGTGCCTGCGGAAAATGCTAAAAGAATAATTGAAATTACTAAAGGTAAAATTCTTTAAAGATGAGTCAGAAAATCAGAATCAAACTGAAATCTTACGACCATAACCTGGTTGACAAGTCTGCAGAAAAGATTGTCAAAACAGTTAAGTCGACCGGCGCAGTTGTAAGCGGACCGATACCTCTGCCGACACATAAGAGGATATATACGGTGAACCGTTCCACTTTCGTGAACAAAAAGTCGAGAGAGCAGTTCCAGCTTTCATCATACAAGAGATTGCTGGATATCTACAGCTCAACCCCGAAAACAATCGACGCCCTTATGAAACTGGAACTTCCCAGCGGCGTTGAAGTAGAAATCAAAGTGTGAAACCGGTAAAGATTTAAGCAATGCAGGGATTAATAGGAAAAAAGGTAGGGATGACATCCATCTTCGACGAGGATGGAAAGAATATCCCCGTAACAGTTATAGAAGCCGGTCCGTGTGTGGTTACACAGGTGAAAACGGTTGAAAAGGATGGCTATTCAGCCATCCAGCTGGGATTTGACGACAAAAAGGATAAGCAGTGCAACAAGGCTGAAATGGGCCATTTCAAAAAGGCCGCCTCCGCTCCGAAAAAGAAACTCATTGAGTTCACAGGCTTTGAGCAGGGAGAATACAATGCCGGCGACGTGCTTACGGTTGAGCTTTTCCGTCCCGACCGATGGGTCGATGTAAGAGGATGGTCGAAAGGAAAAGGGTTCCAGGGAGTGGTTAAACGTCATGGCTTTAGCGGGGTAGGCGGACAAACCCACGGTCAGCACAACAGGCTGAGGGCTCCCGGTTCGCTTGGAGCATCATCATGGCCTTCAAGGGTTATGCCGGGAATGAGAATGGCCGGAAGAAAAGGCAATGACCAGATAATGGCAATTAGCCTCAGGGTTATTAAACTCCTGCCCGAAAGCAACCTGATGTTAGTTAAGGGATCGGTACCAGGTCCGAAAGGTGGATATCTAATAATTACGAAGTAATGGAATTAGCAGTATTAAATATTGAAGGTAAGGAGACCGGAAGAAAAGTGAATCTGAACGATTCAATTTTCGGAATTGAGCCTAACGACCATGCAATATACCTCGACACCAAGCAGTTCATGGCCAATAGCAGGCAGGGTACGCACAAGTCGAAGGAGCGTGGCGAAATAACCGGCAGTACCCGGAAGATAAAAAGACAGAAGGGAACGGGTACCGCCCGTTTCGGAAGCATCAAAAACCCGCAGTTCCGCGGTGGCGGCCGTATATTCGGACCCCGCCCCAGGTTCTACGGATTCAAACTCAACAAGAAGGTGAAACTGCTTGCCAGAAAATCGGCCCTGACCTATAAGGCCAGAACAAACAACATTGTTATCCTCGAGGACTTTTCATTCGATGCCCCGAAAACAAGAGAAATGGCAAGGGTTGGCGGTAATCTGAATTTACTCAACAAAAAATCGCTGTTTGTTTTACCGGAACAAAATAAAAATATATATTTGTCATCTCGAAATTTGCCGGGAGTTGAGATTATAACAGCCTCAGAATTAAATACATACACAATTATGAAGGCTTCTACTCTGGTGTTTTTAGAGAGTGCGGTTGACGTTTTGCAGGCAACTATTGAAAACTAGTAAAGGGAACAGAGATGGAAATTCTTATAAAGCCGATAGTAACCGAAAAGATGACCGGTCAGGGTGATAAGTTCAACCGGTACGGGTTTATTGTTGCCAGAAAGGCCAATAAGTTGCAGATCAGGAAGGCCGTGGAGGATCTCTACGGCGTGAAGGTTGAAGATGTGAACACAATGATTGTCGCCGGCAAGCGCAAGAGCCGCTTTACCAAATCGGGAGTACTGACCGGAACCCAGGCAACGGTGAAGAAGGCAATAATAACCCTGGCCGAGGGAAACACCATTGACTTTTACAGCAATATATAATAAGGTATGGCAGTCAGAAAGCTAAAGCCTGTAACACCAGGCCAGAGACAGAAGGTTATAAGTGCATTCGACACATTAACCACATCAACGCCGGAAAAATCCCTCCTCAAACCGCTTAAAAAATCCGGAGGAAGGAACGCCAGCGGCAGAATGACCATGAGGTACAAGGGCGGTGGGCACAAAAGGATGTACCGGTTAATTGATTTTCGCAGGGAAAAGGAGGGAATTGCAGCTACCGTCAGCACTATAGAGTACGATCCGAACCGTTCGGCCAGGATAGCACTTGTAGTTTACAGGGATGGTGAGAAGCGGTACATTATTGCCCCGCACGGTTTGAAGAAGGGCCAGGAGATAATGTCGGGGAGAGAAGCCTCGCCGGATCTTGGCAATACGCTGTATCTTAGTGACATACCTCTCGGTACGATAGTTCACAATGTTGAGCTTAAGCCTGGCAAGGGCGCGGCTATGGCCAGAAGTGCAGGTTCATATGCCCAGCTTGCTGCCAGGGATGAGAAGCATGCCATTGTCAAGCTTCCCTCGGGTGAAACCAGGATGGTTCCTGTAACCTGCCGGGCCACCATAGGTTCGGTATCGAATCCCGATCATAACCTTGAGGTTTCGGGCAAAGCCGGCCGTTCGCGCTGGCTCGGACGCCGCCCGCGTACACGAGGCGTTGCCATGAACCCTGTCGATCATCCCATGGGTGGTGGCGAAGGAAGAGCTTCCGGAGGTCATCCCCGTTCAAGGAAGGGGTTGCCTGCAAAAGGATATAAGACCAGGAGCAGGACCAAATATTCTGACAAGCATATTATTGAAAGACGTAAAAAATAACTGATACCATGACAAGATCTATCAAGAAAGGACCATTCATTGACTTCAAGCTTGAGAAGCGGGTTATGGAAATGAATGATGGCGGCAAGAAGACCGTGGTCAAGACCTGGTCGAGAAGGTCGGTTATTTCACCCGATTTCGTGGGTCATACCATTGCCGTTCACAATGGCAACAAGTTCATTCCCGTGTATGTAACTGAGAATATGGTTGGTCATAAACTCGGTGAGTTTGCTCCTACACGTATTTTCAGGGGGCATGCCGGTAGCAAGAAATAAGTATTGAGGTTGTAAACATTGAAAAGAGACAAGTAATGGGTGCAAGAAAAAGAGATACGGCCGAACGCAGGAAGGAAGCCAGAAAGAGCTCATACCAGGCGGTACTCAGGAACTGTCCCACTTCCCCCAGGAAGATGAGGCTGGTAACTGACATGATTAAGGGAATGGATGTAAACAGGGCTCTTGATGTGCTTAAGTTCAGCCCGAAAGAGGCTTCAAGAAATGTTGAGAAGCTTCTCCTTTCGGCAATTTCAAACTGGCAGCAGAAGAATGAGGGTTCACGTATTGAGGACAGCAACCTCTTTGTGAAGGAGGCTTTCGTTGACGGCGGCAGGGTTCTGAAGAGACTGCAGACTGCTCCCCAGGGCAGGGCATACAGGGTGCGTAAAAGATCGAACCATGTAACCCTCGTGCTCGACAGTAAAGTAAAGGAAGTTGAAAAAACAACAAAATAATACAGATGGGACAAAAAGTAAATCCGATAGGTAACCGTTTGGGAATTATCAAAGGCTGGGATTCGAACTGGTACGGAGGTAAGGATTTTTCAGTCAAGCTGGTTGAGGACACCCGCATAAGGGAGTATCTCCAGGCCAGGCTTGCGAAGGCCAGTATCTCAAAGATAGTTATAGAGCGCACCCTGAAGCTTATAACCGTAACGGTTAACACTGCCCGCCCGGGTATCATAATCGGAAAAGGTGGCCAGGAGGTTGACAAGCTCAAGGAGGAACTCAGGAAGATTACAAAAAAGGATGTGCAGATCAACATCTTCGAGGTAAAGCGCCCTGAACTCGATGCCAATATAGTTGCCAACAACATTGCGAGGCAGGTGGAAGGCAAGATTTCATACCGCAGGGCTATTAAAATGTCAATTGCATCTACAATGCGTATGGGAGCAGAAGGCATCAAGGTAGTGATCAGCGGCCGCCTGGGCGGTGCCGAGATGGCAAGAAGTGAGACCTACAAGGATGGAAGAATACCACTTCACACGTTCCGCGCCGACATTGACTACGCCCTGGCCGAGGCTCTGACCAAGGTTGGTCTGCTTGGCGTAAAGGTGTGGATTTGCATTGGCGAGGTTTACGGCAAGCGCGACCTTAGCCCAAACATCGGAGCAAAGAACCAGAAACCAAAAGCCATCAATAAGAGGAAGCCAAAGAAATAGTCCTCACTACATACAATTATAATATAATAACATTCAGCAATGTTACAACCGAAGAAGACCAAGTACAGGAGGAGCCAGAAAGGCAGAGTGAAGGGGAACTCGCAGAGAGGTAACCAGCTTGCATTCGGCTCGTTCGGCATCAAGGCACTGGAAGCATCGTGGATTACCGGAAGGCAGATTGAGGCGGCCCGTCAGGCCGTGACACGTCACATGAAACGTGAGGGACAGCTCTGGATCAGGATATTCCCCGATAAACCGATAACCAAGAAACCTGCGGAAGTACGTATGGGTAAGGGTAAAGGATCTCCGGAAGGTTTTGTTGCACCGATAGCACCGGGCAGGATTATTCTCGAAGCCGAGGGTGTTCCTTATGAAGTAGCAAAGGAGGCACTTCGCCTGGGAGCCCAGAAACTGCCGATACCGACAAAATTTATTGTGAGGAACGATTACGTTCAGGAATAAAAATACTGAGAGATGAAAATGTCAGAAATAAAGGAACTCAGTTCCAAGGAGCTTCTTGAAAGACTCGACAATGAGAATTCGATGCTTGTAAGGATGAGGCTTAATCATGCAATCTCTCCGCTCGATAACCCGATGAAGATACGCTATGCACGAAAAAACATAGCAAGAATCGAAACGGAACTGCGCAAGAGAGAACTGAATTCAAAAACAAACAGTTAGATCATCAGCAATGGAAAGGAATCTTAGAAAAGAGCGAATAGGAGTTGTGGTCAGCAACATGATGGACAAGTCAATAGTTGTTGCCATAAAGAGGAAGGTCAAGCATCCCCTGTACGGGAAGTTTGTGAACCATACCAAGAAGCTGATGGCTCATGATGAGGAGAATACCTGCAAGATAGGCGATACGGTTCGCGTAATGGAAGTCAGGCCTCTGAGCAAGAACAAGAGATGGAGATTAATTGAAATAATTGAAAGAGCCAAGTAGTCATGATTCAGCAGGAAAGCAGATTAACGGTGGCCGACAATACAGGTGCCAAAGAGGTACTCTGTATCAGGGTTCTGGGCGGTACGGGCAGGAGATATGCCTCGGTAGGTGACAAAATTATCGTAACGGTAAAGAGCGCCCTTCCTTCAGGCGAAGCCAAGAAGGGACAGGTAAGCAAGGCCGTTGTGGTAAGGACAAGGAAGGAGATAAGGCGGGCCGATGGTTCTTACATCAGGTTTGATGACAATGCGGTTGTGCTTTTAAATAATGCCGATGAGGTTCGCGGTACCCGTATATTCGGGCCGGTGGCCAGGGAACTCCGCGACAAGTACATGAAGATTGTTTCACTTGCACCGGAGGTGTTGTAATTATTCGAAGAGATGCAGAAAAAACTACACATAAGGAAAGGTGACACGGTTGTGGTAATAACCGGTGAGTCGAAGGGTCAGAAAGGCCGTGTGCTGGAAGTGAACAGGGATAAGAACAGGGCACTAGTGGAGGGTGTGAATATGGTTTCAAAACACACCAAACCGAATGCCAAGAGCCCGCAGGGCGGGATCATTAAGAAGGAGGCTCCTATTCACGTATCAAACCTGATGCTTGTTGACCCTGCCTCAGGCAAGGGCACAAGGATTGGCAGAAGACTCAGTGAAAAGGATAAATTAGTACGCTATTCAAAAAAATCAGGAGAGGAGATTAAGTAATGTATACCCCTGCTTTAAAGACCAAGTACCAGACAGAAATTGTTCCTGCACTCGTAAAGGAGTTCGGTTATACAACCGTTATGCAGGCGCCCCGGTTGGAGAAGATTGTCATCAACCAAGGGCTGGGTCAGGCAATTGCCGATAAGAAGCTTCTCGAAGTGGCTGTTAAGGAGATATCAGATATTGCCGGACAGAGGGCTGTTCAGACAGTGTCGAGAAAGGATATATCAAATTTTAAACTCAGGAAGAACATGCCCATTGGCGTTATGGTAACCCTACGCAAAGAGAGAATGTATGAATTCCTTGAGAGGCTTATTGCCGTGGCATTACCACGTATTCGCGACTTCAAGGGAATAAACAGCAAGCTCGATGGACGCGGAAACTACACTCTCGGTATTACCGAACAGATTATCTTCCCCGAAATTGATCTCGACAAAGTGGTCAAAATCATGGGATTACAGATTACATTCGTTACCAACGCAGGAAGTGATGAGGAGGCAATTGCCCTTCTTAAGCACTTCGGGTTACCATTTAAATCAATTAAAAACTAGACAGTATGGCAAAGGAATCAATGAAGGCGCGTGAGGTAAGGCGTGCGAAACTGGTTCAGAAGTATGCGGCAAAAAGGGCGCAGCTCAAGGCCGATGGCGAATATATATTGTTGAGCCGGCTTCCCCGCAACTCCAATCCGATCCGCCTCCGTAACCGTTGCAAGCTTACAGGCAGGCCGAGAGGTTATATCAGGCAGTTCGGAATAAGCAGGATTACCTTCAGGGAAATGGCATCGAAAGGGCTGATACCCGGCGTGAGGAAGGCCAGCTGGTAGTTGTAGTAAAATAGTTAACAAATAAACTGAAATAGAGAAATGACTGATCCAGTTGCAGATTTCCTGACCAGAATCCGTAATGCCGTAATGGCAGGTCATAAAGTTGTTGAGATACCCGGCTCGAGTATAAAGAAGGGTATTACAAGGATACTTTACGAAAAAGGGTACATTCTCAGCTATAAATTCCTTGAGGAGGGCCCCCAGGGAACAATCAAGATAGCTTTGAAATATGAAGCCAAAAGCCGCAAACCGGCGATAAAGAGCATTGAAAGGGCAAGCCGGCCAGGGTTGCGCAGATATGCCGGTGTTGATGAGATACCCCGGGTACTGAACGGCCTCGGAATAGCCATAATTTCAACCTCCAGGGGTCTAATGACCGACAAGGAGGCGGCCAGGGAAAAAATTGGCGGAGAAGTATTGTGTTACGTTTATTAATGAAGGAGGAGTGCTTAAATGTCACGTATAGGAAAATTACCTGTAAACCTGCCCAAAGGTGTTACCCTTGAGGTTAACGGCACCAATGTGGTTAGTGTGAAAGGCCCCCTGGGAGTACTGACACAGGAGGTGGACAGTGAAATCAGGGTGGAAGTTGAAGGAGACCAGATTATTATTTCAAGACCTTCCGATTCGAAGAGACACAAATCATTGCATGGACTCTACAGGGCTCTTATTGCAAACATGGTTACAGGTGTTTCGGAAGGTTACAGAAAAAATCTTGAACTGGTGGGAGTTGGTTACCGTGCAGAAGCAAACGGACAGAGGCTTTCACTCAGTCTGGGTTACTCGCATGACATTGTAATGGAGTTGCCGGGTGAGGTAAAGGTTGAGGCCAAAACCGAAAAAAGGAGTAATCCGGTTATCACTCTCCAAAGTATTGATAAACAGTTGATAGGTCATGTTGCAGCGAAAATCAGATCGCTTCGTCCGACTGAACCTTACAAGGGCAAGGGGATCAAGTTCGTTGGTGAACAGCTGAGAAGAAAGGCCGGAAAATCGGCAAGTGTCTAAACTGGTAAATTATAGAAGTGATGGCCTTAACAAAAATTGAAAGCAGACAGCGGATAAAAATGAGAATCCGCAAAAACATAAAGGGTACGCCCGAAAAACCACGCCTGTCGGTATTCAGGAGCAACAAGCAGATTTACGTGCAGGTGATTGATGATGTCAGCAACACCACCCTCATATCGGCCTGCTCAAAGGAGAAGGAATTAACCGGTCAGAAGGGAGACAAGAAGAACCAGGCAGCACAGGTTGGAAAACTGCTTGCTGCAAAATGCAGGGAGAAAGGCATTGAAGCAGTTGTTTTCGACCGGAACGGCTACAGGTACCATGGCAGAATTAAATCATTAGCAGATGCAGCCCGTGAAGGCGGACTAAAATTCTAGAAGTTATGACAGAAGGAATCAGAAAAGTAAAGACCAGCGATATAGAGCTTAAGGACAGACTGGTAAGCATTCAGAGAGTGACCAAGGTAACCAAGGGTGGCCGTACTTTCAGTTTTTCAGCTATTGTGGTAGTTGGTAATGAAGACGGCGTTGTGGGTCATGGTCTCGGCAAAGCTAATGAAGTAACCACGGCAATCGCAAAGGGTATTGAAGATGCCAAGAAGAACCTGATAAAAGTGCCGGTTCATAAGGGAACCATTCCGCACGAGCAGTACGCCAAATCGGGCGGTGCACAGGTCTTCATCAAGCCTGCCTCGGAAGGAACCGGGGTAAAGGCCGGTGGTGCGATGCGCGCGGTTCTGGAAAGCGTTGGAGTGAAGAACGTTCTTGCCAAGTCGAAGGGATCATCGAATCCCCATAACCTTGTTAAGGCAACCATTGCAGCTCTCCTGGAACTGCGTGATGCACATACCGTTTCTGCACACAGAGGCGTATCGATGGAAAAGGTGTTCAACGGTTAAGATTCAGGTAATATGAAAAAGATTCGCATAACACAGATAAGGAGCAAGATTGGCAGGCCCGAGAACCAGAAACGGGTACTTGAGGCACTGGGGATCCATAAGCTTAACCATAGTGTTGAACATGAGGCTACCAAACCGGTTTTGGGAATGGTTGACAAGGTACGGCACCTTGTAAAAGTAGAAGAGATTTAGGGTATAACCATATTTTTTATAAAGCATATCATGGAGTTACATAACTTAAAACCCGCAAAGGGTTCGGTTAAAAAGGGAAAACGCCTTGGCAGAGGTGAGGGATCAGGCAGCGGCGGCACGGCTTCAAGGGGTCACAAGGGAGCAAAATCGCGCTCGGGTTACTCAAAGAAGGTAGGCTTTGAAGGAGGCCAGATGCCGTTGCAAAGAAGGGTCCCCAAATTTGGTTTCAACAATATAAACCGCAAGGAATATAAGGCAATCAATATCAGTACGCTACAGACTCTTACTGTAAAACTTAATATTGAGAAGGTTGATTTTCAGACTCTTCTTAACGCCGGGCTTGTTTCAAAGAATGACAAGGTGAAGATTCTCGGCAAGGGGAAACTTGAAAGAAAAGTTGAGGTACATGCACATGCATTCAGCAAATCAGCAGTTGAAGCCATAGAAGCCAATTCAGGAACTGCCGTAAAACTATAGTCAGATGAGATTTATTCAGACCATAAAGAATATTGCAAAGATAGAGGATCTCAAAGCGAGGATTCTCTATACTCTTGCCATAATACTTCTTTACAGGCTCGGTTCATTCATAACCCTGCCGGGAGTCGACCCGTCACAGCTTGAACTGCTGAGGAACCAGACTTCGGGAGGTATTATGGGATTGCTCAATATGTTCTCGGGAGGTGCGTTTTCACAGGCTTCGATCTTTGCCCTCGGCATTATGCCATATATCTCGGCATCGATTGTTATACAGCTTCTTACAATCGTATTCCCCTATTTCCAGAAGATGCAGAAAGAGGGTGAGAGCGGAAGGCGCAAAATGAACCAGTATACCAGGTACCTTACGGTTATTATTCTTTTACTGCAGGCCCCGACATATCTCGTCAACATTACCAATGTTCTGCCTGCCAGCGCTTTTGTGCTTTCGGGAACCTTCTTCAAGGTATCATCGGTAATTATTCTCACTGCAGGAACCATGTTCGTAATGTGGCTTGGAGAGAAGATAACCGACAAGGGGATAGGAAATGGTATATCGATGATTATTATGATCGGTATCATTGCCGGCTTTCCGTCAAGTTTCATCTTTGAGGCAGGAATACGGATGAATGGTTCAGGAGGCCTCATCGCCCTTCTTGTTGAGATAGTTATTCTTTTCGTGATAGTACTTGGTACCATTCTGCTCGTTCAGGGAACAAGAAGGATACCGGTTCAGTATGCAAGAAGAATTGTTGGAAACAAACAATACGGCGGTGTGCGGCAGTATATACCTCTTAAGGTAAACGCAGCAGGTGTAATGCCCATAATCTTCGCCCAGGCAATAATGATGCTTCCCATAATAATTATCGGTTACTCGAGTGAAGGGGGAGGGTTTATGACTGCATTCTCGAATATGTTCGGATTCTGGTACAATCTGGTAACGGCAATACTCATTATTGCATTCACCTATTTCTATACGGCCATTACCATCAATCCGGTTCAGATGGCTGAAGATATGAAAAAGAACGGGGGTTTCATCCCCGGCATTAAACCGGGCAGGAAGACAGTAGAGTTTATCGACGGCATTATGTCGAGGATTACACTTCCGGGCTCAATATTTCTTGCTTTTGTTGCAATACTGCCATCTATTGCGGTAAATTTCGGCATAAGCCAGCAGTTTGCGCAATTTTTTGGCGGCACATCGCTGCTGATCCTGGTAGGTGTTGTTCTTGACACCCTCCAGCAGATTGAAAGTCACCTGCTTATGCGTCACTACGACGGTCTGATGAAGTCGGGCCGTATCAAGGGTCGTACAGGCGGAGTGGCCATGTAAGAAAAGAGTGGTTCTTTGATGTCATATTTGAAGAGTGAGGAAGAGGTTGAGTTGCTCAGGGCAAGCAACAATCTGGTGTCGATGACGCTGGGAATGCTCGCCGCTGAGATCCGTCCGGGTATAACAACCCTCGGGCTTGACCGTCTGGCTGAAGCCTTTATCCGTGATCATGGTGCGATTCCCGGATTCAAGGGCTACAACGGGTTTCCTGCCACGCTCTGCACTTCGGTTAACGAAGCAGTAGTACATGGTATCCCTTCGGGCTATATTCTGAAAGAGGGAGACATAATATCGGTCGATTGCGGGGTTATACTGAACGGCTACTACGGCGATACGGCATTTACCTTTGCGGTGGGTGAAATTGACCCGAAGGTAAGGAGGCTGCTCGATGTTACAAGGGAGTCGCTTGAGGCTGGAGTGAGAATGGCAGTATCCGGCAACCGTATCGGGGATATTTCGCATGCTGTTCAAACCGTGGCTGAAGCAGCCGGGTTCACGGTGGTGAGAGAGCTTGTCGGGCACGGTCTGGGTAAGAAACTCCATGAATCACCTGAGGTCCCGAACTATGGCAGAAGGGGGTCGGGCCCGAAGCTTGAGAGAGGTATGGTTATCTGCATCGAACCAATGATAAATATGGGAAGACGCGATACTATTCAGAGCGGCGATGGCTGGACTGTAAAGACGGGAGACGGAAAACCTTCAGCTCATTTCGAATATGCAGTTGCTGTTGATAAGGGAAAAGCAGATGTACTAAGTACATTTGAATATATAGACAGAGTATTGAATAAAACGTAGATCGAATGGCAAAGCAACCATCAATCGAACAGGACGGCACGATTATCGAGGCCCTGTCAAATGCTATGTTCAGGGTTGAGCTCGAGAACGGTCATGTTATTACCGCTCATATCTCGGGTAAGATGAGGATGCACTATATCAAGATTCTGCCCGGTGACAAGGTTAAGGTTGAGATGTCGCCTTACGATCTTACCAAGGGACGGATTACATTCAGGTATAAGTAAAAAGGAATTAAAGATTTAAAATATCAGGCAATGAAAGTAAGAGCATCAGTGAAGAAACGTAGCGCCGACTGCAAGATTGTCAGGAGGAACGGGCGTTTGTATGTAATTAACAAGAAAAATCCCAAATTTAAGCAGAGGCAGGGATAATTTTAACTAATTTTGCACACTATTTAACAAAAGGTATATGGCGCGTATAGTTGGTGTAGACTTACCAAGGAACAAGAGAGGCGAGGTTGGCCTTACATACATTTTCGGTATAGGCCGCAGCACTGCCCGGAAAGTACTTGATCAGGCAGGTGTTGACAGAAGCAAGAAGGTACAGGAGTGGAATGATGATGATATCAATTCGATCCGTAAGATTATCAGTGAGACCTTCAAGACTGAGGGAGAACTTCGCTCAGAAGTTCAGCTCAACATTAAGCGGCTCATGGACATTGGGTGCTACCGTGGCGTACGTCACAGAATCGGTTTGCCGGTAAGGGGCCAGAGCACGAAGAACAACGCCAGAACCCGCAAGGGAAGAAAGAAAACCGTTGCTAACAAGAAAAAAGCTACTAAATAAGTAAATTATGGCAAAGAAGACTGGAGCAGTAAAGAAGAAGGTCGTTAAGGTCGAACCTACGGGTCAGGCTCATATTCACTCATCGTTCAACAACATTATCATCAGCATTACCAATAATTCGGGACATGTAATTTCATGGGCTTCGGCCGGTAAGATGGGATTCAAGGGTTCGAAGAAGAATACACCATATGCAGCCCAGATGGCTGCCAGTGATTGTTCCAAGGTTGCATTCGACCTCGGGCTCAGGAAGGTGAAAGTGTTTGTAAAAGGGCCCGGTGCCGGAAGGGAATCGGCCATGAGATCGATTAACAGCAGTGGCATTGAGATAACCGAAATTATTGATGTTACTCCACTTCCGCATAATGGCTGCCGCCCTCCCGGAAAAAGGAGAGTATAGTGAAACACCGGGTTTGTTAATAACGATAAAAATCAATTGATCAGATGGCAAGATATACTGGACCGACAACAAGAATAGCAAGGAAGTTTGGTGAACCTATCTTCGGTTCCGACAAATACCTCGACAGGAAGAATTATCCTCCGGGACAGCACGGACAGACAAAGAAGAGAAAGAAGGTATCGGAATACGGGGTGCAACTCAGGGAGAAGCAGAAGGCAAAGTACACCTACGGCTTACTTGAAAGGCAGTTCCGGAATATTTTCGAGAAGGCACAGCACAGCAAGGGAGTAACCGGTGAGATTCTGCTACAGATGCTTGAAGCCAGGCTCGACAATGTTGTATACAGGCTTGGAATTGCTCCCTCGAGGGCTGCGGCCAGGCAACTGGTGAGCCACAGGCATATAACTGTTAACGGCAGTGTGGTAAACATACCTTCAAGACAGCTGAAACCCGGCGACATAGTCGGAGTTCGTGAAAAGTCAAAATCGCTTGAAGTAATCACCGGCTCAATGGAGACGAGGAGATATTCAAAGTTGTCGTGGCTTGAATGGGATGACGCACAGATGGCCGGAAAGTTCATGAATATGCCCGAACGCTCGGATATACCCGAGGATATAAAGGAACAACTAATCGTAGAACTATACTCGAAGTAACAATATAAGACTATTCCTATGGCCATTTTAGCATTCCAGAAACCTGACAAAGTAATAATGCTGGAAGCCGACGAGCGGTACGGCAAGTTCGAATTCCGCCCGCTTGAGCCCGGTTACGGTATTACCGTGGGAAATGCCCTGAGGAGAATACTCCTTTCATCGCTCGAGGGCTTCGCAATTACAACCGTCAAGATAGACGGAGTAGATCATGAGTTCTCGACAATTACAGGTGTAATGGAGGATGTTACCGATATTATACTTAACCTTAAGCAGGTACGATTCAGGCAGACAGTTGACGGAACCGATCACGAGAAGGTTGTTCTGAAGGTCAGCGGACAGGATGTGATAAAGGCAGGTCAGCTTAACAGCGTCCTGAGCGCATTCGAGGTTCTTAATCCCGATCATGTGATATGCAGGCTCGAGCCTGACCTGAAGCTGCAGATTGAGCTTACGGTCAGCAAGGGCAGGGGATACGTCCCGGCTGAGGAAAACCAGCCGGCCGATGCTGAGTTTGGCCTGATCGCGGTCGACTCGATATTCACCCCGGTAAGAAATGTAAAATATGCCGTCGAAAACTTCCGCGTTGAGCAGAAGACCGACTATGAGAAGCTGATTCTTGAAATTTCGACAGATGGCTCAATTCAGCCAAAGGAAGCTCTTAAGGAAGCAGCTAAGATACTGATATACCATTTCATGTTGTTCTCGGATGAGAAGATTACTCTCGACTCGGACGACAAGATGTCAAATGATGAATTTGACGAGGAGATTCTTCATATGAGGCAGCTGCTCAAAACAAGGCTCATTGACCTTGATCTTTCGGTAAGGGCACTCAATTGCCTGAAAGCTGCCGAGGTTGATACCCTCGGCGACCTGGTTAAGTTCAACAAGAACGACCTGCTGAAGTTCAGGAATTTCGGTAAGAAATCTCTCACCGAACTCGATGAGTTGCTTGAGAATATGAACCTCTCGTTCGGAATGGATGTGGTCAAGTATAAGCTTGATAAAGATTAAATTGAAAAAGGAAACGATATAGAGAAATGCGACATCTTAGAGTAGTAAACCATTTAGGCAGAAAGAGCGCACACAGGAAAGCAATGCTGGCAAATATGGCAGCATCGCTCATAATGAACAAGCGCATAGCAACCACCGAGGCCAAGGCGAAGGCGCTGCGGACCTACGTGGAACCCCTTATTACAAAGTCGAAAATAGATTCCACACATTCAAGAAGGGTCATTTTCAGCCATCTTCAGAACAAAGTAGCTGTTGCCGAGCTTTTCAGAGAGGTTTCTCCCAAGGTTGGGGACCGCCCGGGAGGTTATACCAGGATTCTTAAAACCGGTACCCGTTTCGGCGACAATGCTGACATGTGCATAATTGAGCTTGTTGATTTCAACGAGAATATGCTTGTTGCTGACGAATCAAAGGCCAAGGGAACAAGGCGCAGGAGGAGCCCGAAGAAAAAGAGTGAAACTGCAGCAGTAGCTCAGAAAGCAGAAAAGAAGAGTGTTGAAGCCAAAGCTCCGGTTGCTGATGATACGGCTCAGGTAGTTGAGGAATCATCGCCCGGTGCTGATACTATTAATGAAGCAGGCAATGAGATTGAAGGTAACACTGATGAAGGCAGTGAAGAAGCCGGCAACCAGAATTAGTGAAACAACCAGATAGTGTAAAGGGATATGCCTGTTGGACGGCTATATCCCTTTCTGTCTTAATTGGACTTAGGTTAAATTATTTAAATAGAAATCATTATGGGTCAGATTATTAACGTACACGCCAGGGAGATCCTCGATTCACGCGGTAATCCCACAATTGAGGTTGAGGTTACCACTGCCAGCGGATACAGTGGCAGGGCTGCCGTTCCGTCGGGTGCTTCCACAGGAGAAAATGAAGCCCTCGAGCTCAGAGACGGTGACAAAACCCGATATCTTGGCAAGGGAGTGCTCAAGGCTGTTCATAACGTAAACAATGTAATTGCAGAAGAGATACTCGGAATGGAGGTATCCGACCAGGCAGGAATTGACCGGAAGATGATAGAGCTTGACGGTACCAAAACCAAGAGCAGCCTTGGAGCAAACGCCATCCTCGGTGTTTCGCTCGCGGTTGCCAGAGCTGCCGCAGCTATGCACGGTCTTCCCCTTTACCGTTATATTGGTGGTGTCAATGCTGTCACTCTCCCGGTTCCCATGATGAATATTATTAACGGCGGATCACACTCAGATGCTCCCATTGCTTTCCAGGAATTCATGATAAGACCTGTTGGAGCACCATCATTCAGGGAGGGACTCAGGATGGGAGCCGAGGTGTTTCATTCACTGAAGAAGGTTTTAAAGGAGCGCGGCCTCAGCACCGCAGTTGGCGATGAGGGAGGATTTGCACCCACACTGAAGGGAACCGAGGATGCTCTTGACAGCATACTGAAAGCCATCAGGTCGGCCGGTTACGAACCGGGAAAGGATATAACCATTGCCCTTGACTGTGCTGCTTCAGAGTTTTTTGTAAACGGCGTTTACGACTATACAAAGTTTGAGGGAACCACGGGTAAAAAGCTTACACCCGCCCAGCAAACCGATTATCTGGCTGAACTTGTGTCGAAGTATCCGATCGACTCAATTGAGGATGGCATGGGCGAAGCCGACTGGGATGGCTGGAAACTGCTGACCGACAAGCTTGGAAAGAAAATTCAGATTGTTGGTGACGATGTTTTCGTTACCAATGTTGAGTACCTGAGGAGGGGTATTGAAACGGGATGTGCAAATTCCATACTGATAAAGGTTAACCAGATTGGCTCTCTGACGGAAACACTCAATTGCATTGAGATGGCCCACAGGGCAGGTTACACATCGGTAACCTCACACCGGTCGGGTGAGACCGAAGATTCAATTATAGCCGACATTGCCGTTGCAACCAACTCGGGACAGATAAAAACCGGGTCGCTGAGCCGTTCCGACCGTATGGCCAAGTACAACCAGCTTCTCAGGATTGAGGAAGAACTTGGCGATCTGGCTGTATACGGATACAGGAAATAGTACTGAACTGGTACCGGGAACCGGGCATCAGGTATCCCCGGTTGCTCCCCAAAAAGGCAATTCATGGCGTTGTTCCGGGGCCTGAAATGGTTGTTAACATTTGTTAATAACTCCTGTTAGAATCGCGTTTAAATCTACAGGTGTTTTTATTTGCTCCTGGTCGATACTCTTATTATTTTTGTTTTACCAGGTGAGCGATAAAAGGTTGCTCAGAAGGTGAGGAGGCAGCGAACCCTTCTTAACTGAAGCAGTAGTTGTCTCGGTCAGGCCTCCGGGCCTGCCGCCGGAAGAGCCGGAGTCCTTGAAGCAAGGGTCAGGTGGCAACACGGGGCCGGAACTGAAAGGAGAACCCGCAGAGATTCGCAAGAGTTCTTTAAAGGTTTGGTTGAGAGGAGTAAACCGGCAATAGAAGGCTTCGGCCACACTAGGCAGGTTATCTGAAAACGGGAACTAATCTTCCTGCTTACAGGTTCCAGAGCGACTGATGCCGCAAGGCATGAGTCAGAAAGGAGAAATCCCGACGACGCTTCGTTCCGGAAGGTAAATCCCGCCGGGTTTACCCAGGGAACTGCCTGAAAGTGGTACTGTAACAGGAACCACCGGAGGGTTTGGGCTGAAGGCCTCCGCGAGGAGAATATCCGGAAGCCGGCCATAATAACTGTAATCTGGCATTTAACGCAACTCCGGTTGCTTAAAATGAACGGGAACTATTCGACAGAATGGTTCCCGTTACTGCTTTTACGGGATGCAGGGTGCCCTGCGCCGGATGCCGGTCACCATTTATTGCTATCTTTGTGCCTTGAAAAGGCATCTGTCATTGAACGGGAAAGGTCATAACGGGGTAGCTGCATTTACCGACCGGCTAAGGGAGGAGGGAGAGCTTCTAACCATAAACGGTTTCACCGACCCTGAACTTGAGATAACCGAAATAGCCGATCGTTTCATAAAGGCAAACGGTAAGGCTCTGCGCTTCAACAATACCGGTACGGACTTTCCGGTTGCAATCAACCTGTTCGGGTCAGACAGAAGGATGGCCATGGCGGTCGGAAGAACTGATCTTGACGATGCAGGCCGTGAAATTGATGAGGTATTGAAGCTTGTCGGACGCCGGTCAGAGGGGGGAATTCTGAAGGGACTCCTTAATGCTCCCCGGCTGTTAAGGTATGCACGGCTGATGCCGTCCAGAAAAAGGGGCAGGGGTGCTTGTCAGGATGTAATAATGAAGGAACCAGACCTTGACAGGTTGCCAATTCTAAAATGCTGGCCTCACGACGGCGGGAGGTTCATAACTCTTCCCTGTGTTCATACTTTCCACCCCGATACGGGTGCCGGAAACCTTGGTATGTACCGCATGCAGGTCTTTGACAGCAGGACTACCGGCATGCACTGGCACCGTCACAAAACCGGAGCCAACCATTTCGAAGCATGGAAAAGGTCAGGAAGGCTTATGCCTGTGGCAGTAACACTGGGTGGCGACCCGGTGTATACATACGCTGCAACTGCTCCGCTTCCGGAAAATATTGACGAGTATATTCTTGCCGGATTCCTCAGGCGGAGGAGGGTCAGGCTCGTAAAATGCCTGACACAGGATATCTGGGTTCCCGAGGATGCCGATATCGTTATTGAAGGGTATGTCGATCCTTCTGACGATCTGTTATGGGAGGGGCCTTTTGGTGACCATACCGGAGTCTATTCGCTGGCTGACTGGTACCCGGCGTTCCATGTAACTTCAATCAGCCACAGGAAAGATGCAGTTTATCCGGCTACAATTGTTGGAATACCTCCGCAGGAAGATGCCTGGATAGGAAAGGCCACGGGAAAGCTTTTTCTGCCGGCCATTAAGATGACACTGGCTCCGGAGGTTGATGATCTGTATCTTCCCGATGCAGGAGTAGCCCATAACCTGGTTATTGTAAGTATCTCAAAAAGATATCCGGGTCAGGGAGCGAAGGTTATCTCATCACTTTTCGGAGCAGGTCAGATGATGTTTTCCAAGTTCATCATTGCCGTCAGCAGCGGCACTGACATCAGAGACCCGGAATCTGTAATTGCATCAATTGAAAGGAACTGCAACCTTGCCACTGATCTGCTTACGCAAAGGGGGCCGCTTGATGTACTTGACCACTCATCCGACACCTTTTCCATCGGAGGCAAAATGGCCATTGATGCGACCGAAAAGCTTCCGGAGGAGAAGCAGGCGGATAATCGGCTTCCATTTGCCGGCAAAAACTCAATGATGGACCTTGCAGGGATAATAGCAGAGAGGTTTCCAGGCGGGACTGTTGATATCCGTTCACCCTATGGAGGCGTTCTGCTCGTCACAGTACCCAAAAGTCACAAACGACAGATAATCAGGTCTATGATGAAGGATATGGCCGGGCTTGAACACAATGATGGCCGGGCTGTGATCGTCCTTTTTGAGGAGGGTGTCCCGCTTGATGACGGAACAACCCTGCTGTGGCAGCTGACCGGCAATACTGATCCTGTAAGGGACATTTTTTTCGGCCATAACCTCATTATCGATGCCAGGTTCAAGCTGCCCGTAAGGGATAATTTCGTAAGAGAATGGCCCAATGTGGTAGTTTCTCTTCCTGCAACCATTGATTCCATTGACAGGAAATGGCAAAGCCTGACAGGGATGGAGATGGTCAAGTCGCCTTCAATAAGGTACATGAATATGGTGATGTCCGGTGGTGCAGCAATCAATGAGGATACTTCTGATGGCAGTTGATCAGGTCATAATACTCCCGATAATCAGCGACCTTGATGGTAGCGGTGTTTTCAGGTACATTTTTCTCTCTGCCGTGTCTGTTGCCTTTGGCTACGTTGTGGTTTGGGGGCAGACCCGCAGCCTCTACAGGGCACACAGGCTTTTGAAGGAGAAAGATGCCGCCTTGTCGGAAGTTGCCAGGCACAGGGAGGAGCTTGAATATTTTAACAAGAACATTACCGACAGTTTGCTATATGCAAAGAAGATTCAGGAGGCACTGATTCCTTCAGAGGAATTCTTCAGAAGACATTTCTCCGACTCATTCATTTTCTTTCAACCCCGCGATATTGTAAGCGGTGATTTCTATTACGTGTGTGAAAAGAATAACAGAACATATGTTGTCGTCGCCGACTGTACAGGCCATGGCGTTCCCGGGGCCCTTATGTCGATGATTGGTCTCAGAATGATTGATGCCATAATAGAGAAAGACAACCCCAGTCCGGTCGTGGTGCTTGATAACCTCAATGCTGAAATTGAGGCGGCATTTCACAGGGAGGATGGCTTTTCACAGTCAATAAAGGATGGAATGGATATTGCCATTTGCATGATTGACAAGCATGCCAGACAGGTCGAATTTGCCGGATCCTTTTTACCTCTGTATTTTGTCCGTGACGGCAAACTGAATGAGATCAGGGGCGACAAGATTATAATCGGCCGGAGAATTGATGGCCAGTCATTTACCAATCATAATACCAGCCTTGAAGAGGGTGATATATTCTATATGCTCAGCGACGGGTATTCCGATCAGTTTGGTGGTTTGGATAACAAGAAATTCATGAACCGCCGGCTGAGGTACCTGCTGTTGACAATTCACAGGTATTCACATTCCGATCAGCGTGATATTCTTTCCGAGAACATATCTGCATGGATGGGAACGAACAGGCAGATTGATGATATGCTGGTAATTGGGTTCCGGCCCTGAAAAGTAACTAACTGAATTGTTTTATCTTTTCAATCAGTGACGAAGGCTGGAAAGGTTTACTGATATAGTCATCCATCCCTGCCGAGAGGCATTTCTCCTTGTCGCCAAGCATAGCGTTTGCCGTGATGGCTATAATGGGAACATGTTTTCCTGTGCTTTTTTCCAGTGCTCTTATTTTTTCAGCTGCAATCAGTCCGTCCATGACCGGCATCTGGATATCCATAAGGATAATGTCATAATCGGCAGTAGCCACCATATCGAGAGCCTCTTTACCGTTTGATGCGGTATCAATGTTTCTCACCAGTGGTTTCAGGGTAAGGAAGGTTATTCTCTGGTTGATAAGGTTATCCTCTACCAGCAGGAGGCTTAGCTCCTTAAGGTCCTTTTTCCTTTTTGGTTCTTCCCTGGTCAGTTCTGCAAACTTTCGTGAAGCGACCTCCTGTTTTACATTTTTGGTCTCACTATTTCTGAAAGGAACAGTGAAGGCGAACTGATAGTTGTTCCCCTGCATTGAAGATAAGAATGTACCCCCGAAAGAATCAATAAGCTTCTCAGCCAGAGATGGTTGCCTGGTTTCGTCGTTGTATTGCATCAACCTTACAGCCGAAATGATAACAATCTTAACATCAAAGCTGTTCCCGGCCTTCAATGGCTTCTCAACCTCAACTTTCAGGGGAGTACCGGCCGGCTGACCGGAAAGCCTGTTAAGTAAATCGAGTATTATCTGCTTCACAACGATAGGGTCGCCAAAAACATCGGAGTCAGCAGACCCTGAGGTTTCAATAGTAAACCCGACAGGCACCGGGGAGCTGAGGTTAAAAAGCTCAATCGTATTCTGTATGGCAGCCACTACACTGAACCTGATTGGTTTTCTCCTGCCAAATGAGGCCGTGCCTGCGCTTTGCATCGTCAGCTCGTTTACGGTAGAAACCATATTTGTGGTGGATGCAATTAGTGTTTCCACAAGGTCTTTCTGCTTGGGCGTCAGGGTTGTATCTGAGATGAGATCACCAATTATGACCAGATTGTTAAGCGGTTCCCTGATACGATGCGAAAAACCTGCAAGAAATTCGCCCTGGTTCAGATTTAAATCGGTAACCTGATCGAGTTCACGGCCTTTTTTGCTGGCCGACTTCCTTATCAGCCAGATGGCAGTAACTGAAGCTATTGCCGAGAGAACAATTCCGGCAACAGGCAGAATTACATATCCCAGCAGAATAAACAGCCCTGAGGCCGCAAGTAATACCAGTGAGCCTATGCCCGAAATCACAGGAAGTAACTTCCGTTCGTTGCCTTTAGCGTGGACTCCGGTCAACCTTTCTTCTCCGGGGTTGTTGTTCTCTTTCAATATATAAGTTATTAAGTGCCATTTAGGCCACGTAAATTTACACTTTTTACTTAAATTGAATACCCACCGTTACGATGATGCGATTATTACCTTATTTTTGTCTCTGGCGGTATGAATTTTGTAGACTAAAACCGGAAAGGAGGAGAAGTATGAATATTTCAGGCAGATACCCGGCAATCGTATGTGCATTTATACTCAGCCTGCACACTGTTTCTGGTCAGCTGGAACCGGGGCAAACAGTTAAATATGAGCCGGGATTCCGCTTTACCGATGGTATTTTTGTGAACTTCGACCAGGTGAAAAGCAACAACCCGATACCGAAGGCCAAGCTTCTTACTTCAGCCGAATACAATGACAGGGATTTTTTCAATATGCTGTTCGAAAGCGACAATCTCTATTATTATGATGAAATGGGAGTGAGGCAGGAGCTTGCGAAGTCAGACATATGGGGTTTTGCACGCAACGGGGTTCTTTACATTCAGGTACAGGGCAACTTTAACCGTATAACCTATGTGGGCAGCATATGCCACTTTGTGGCTGATATAACTACCTATGATCAGCGCTATTATGGCAACTACCCCTATAACAGCTATTACGACCCATATTACTACCCCTATGGCTACAATCCGTACAGCAGTTACTACTACCCTGGTTCCTATGGTATGCCATACAGGCAATCGGCAGTTCCGCGCAACGAGCTCAAGCAGTATATGATAGATTTTGAGACAGGCAAGGTGATGGACTATGATGCAAGAAGTGTTACAATACTTCTTATGTCCGATCCGGAGCTGCATGAGGAATTTGTAAAGCTGTCGAGGAAGAAACAGAAACAGCTCATGTTTGTCTATCTTAGGAAGTACAACGAACGTAACCCGCTTTACCTGCCATCGAAATAAGCATTCCAATGAAAAAACTGATCCTTCTCTTTTGTCCCTTCCTTGCTGCTACATCACTCTATTCTCAGGCACCCTATCCTTCCGTTGAGGAGGGAAAGCTGCTGACAGCTTCAACCACCTGCGTGGTACTGGAGAATAACCCGTTCTCGGAATTCAATCCCGCCATAAGGGATGCGGTTAAGGCATACTGGACACTAACTCCCTACGAATTCATTGATATAAATGAATTCAACACCAGGCGGCAGAACCCCGCATACTCTTTCCTGGTACTCACTGAAACCGAATATGAAAAGGATAAATCGGGTTCGACCTTCTCATTCATAAACCTTCTTCTCGGAAAAAAGGTGAGAAACCTTGAAGAACTGCCCGAATTCTGTGCAATACCTCTCGACTTTGCCGGCGATGATGCCGATGCATGGTATGCATACAAGATGGGAATGATAATCAGGTTTATCCAGTCTCATGCCCAACTGGTGATAGCAAATCCGAAAAACCAGGGAGTGAGGTATCTCAGGTATTACAACCAGTTTGTTCCTGAGATTATGGATAAGACAGTTCTGGCACGTGAAGAGGATATGGAGGCTTCACTCGCCGGTCAGGAGGCGGTCGCGGGAGCCTATTCCGGCAAGTTCCTGCTGGTATCGGACGATGAGATCAGGTCGGCAGTTGACGAAAAGAGGCCCAACACCCTGATTCTTCATAAGGTAGGCCCTCCTGATGAACTTACCGGGGCATATGTGTTCAAGATGCTGATAGGCACCGATGATGCAAAAATGTACTACTTCAACACCCATAAGATTGATGCAAGGAACCCGAACGGATTCCTTCCTTCCGACCTGAGGAGACTTGCAAGATTCTGATGCAGCATTTAACCTCTGTTGCGGTCTATTAGTTAAAGCTATTTTTATTATGGAAGAGATAAAAACATATACCGAACCCGAACGAAACTGGGCAATGTTCTGTCATCTTTCAGCCTTTGCAGGCTATTTTTTTCCCTTTGGAGGTATTATTGGTCCTCTGATATGCTGGCTTTCAAGGAAGGATGATTCGGAGTGGATCGACCGGAACGGCAAGGCTAGCCTTAACTTCCAGATTTCAATAGCACTCTACACCCTTCTTTGTATCCCCATGGTGTTTCTGGTCATTGGGATTGCCTTTATCGTTATACTGGCCATCCTCGAACTTATCTTCGTAATAATTGCTTCGATAAACGCCGCCCAGGGGAGGGAATTCAGGTATCCCCTGAGTATTCCGTTTATTCAGTAACAACAGGAGGCTCACCTCAGGGAATGTGATTCCGGTGGGTTGATCTGCTTATTTTTCGGTTTACACCATTTCGCGAAAAAAAGCCGTCGCGTGGTTGCCCATTTACGGGAATTATTGTAAATTTCATATCTGTTTAAACCCGTTTACGGAAAAGAGTAACCTAATACTACCAGGCCATGACCAAAGTGAGATCAAACGTCAAGAAAGAAGAGAAGTACGACCGGTCGACACTATATCACGACATCAGGGTTGAGAAAGAGAAGCGGCTTTCGAAGGAGTTTTATTTCGATGAGCTTCTGAAATATGAGATTGAACTGGTAAAACTCCAGGAGTGGGTAAAGGAGAAGAAGCTTAAAGTAGTTGTGATTTTTGAGGGCCGCGATGCGGCCGGAAAGGGAGGAGCCATAAAAACCATTTCTGGCTGCATGAATCCAAGGATATGCAGGGTTGTCGCTCTGGGAACACCTACAGAGCGTGAAAAGACACAATGGTACTTCCAGCGTTATGTGCAGCATCTTCCGGCAGGCGGGGAGATTGTATTATTCGACAGGAGCTGGTATAACAGGGCGGGGGTTGAACATGTAATGGGCTTCTGCACAAACGAGGAGTACGAAGAGTATCTCAGGTCGTGCCCTGAATTTGAAAGGATGCTTATCAGATCGGGAATAATTCTGATAAAGTACTGGTTTTCTGTTAGTGACGCCGAACAGGAGAAGCGTTTCCATGAGAGGATCAATGATCCCACAAAAACCTGGAAAATAAGTCCGATGGATATTGAGTCGCGTGACAGGTGGGTTGAGTATTCAATGGCCAAGGACAAGATGTTTTCGTATACAGATACGAAGCAATCGCCCTGGTACGTGGTAGAAGGAGATGACAAGAGACGGGCCAGGCTCAACTGCATCCATCATCTGCTTAGCCTGATACCCTATGAAGAGATACCCTATAAACCGGTCAGGCTCAAGCCAAGGAGGCAGGACATTGCATACGTAAGACCACCGAAAGATGAGCAGACCTATGTACCCAAGGTTTACTGAAAGATTTCACGACTCACTGCAGCCAATCCATATGTGGTGGTCATATTTTTGTATTTTTGCCCGGTAAATACTCAATCATGCCGGCTAAACCATCAATTCCAAAAGGTACCCGCGACTTCTCTCCCGATGAGATGCAGAGAAGGTATCATATATTTGATACCATAAGGGCTGTATTCTCCCTGTATGGCTATCAGCCTATTGAAACACCTGCAATGGAAAATCTCACCACCCTGCTTGGGAAATATGGTGAGGAGGGAGACAGGCTTCTGTTCAGAATACTCAACTCCGGAAACTACCTAGAGGGGATTGACCGTGGGGTCCTTGCAGCTGCCGATCCGGCACCTCTGTCGGCCAGGATATGTGAGAAGGGGCTCAGGTATGACCTTACCGTTCCTTTTGCCAGGTACGTGGTTCAGCACAGGGAGGAGATAACGTTTCCTTTCAGGAGGTACCAGATTCAGCCGGTATGGAGGGCCGATCGTCCTCAGAAAGGAAGGTACAGGGAGTTTTACCAGTGCGATGCCGATGTTATTGGCAGTGATTCGTTGTTAAATGAATATGAGCTGGTTCTGATTATAAAGGATGTTTTTGCCAGGCTTGGCATGAAGGTGCTGGTAAAGATAAACAACCGGAAGCTGCTTGCCGGTATGGCTGAAATTTCGGGGGCAGGTGACAGGGTAACCGACATCACGGTAGAGATAGATAAGATAGAGAAAACGGGCATTGAATCGGTAAAGGCCTCACTGGTGAATAAAGGCATCGGCGGGGAGTCTGTCGACAGGCTTATGCCTCTTATCACTCTGAGAGGAACGCCGGGTGAAAAACTTGACTATCTGGAACAGGTTTTTTCATCCAGTGAAACCGGTATGAAAGGCCTCTCCGAACTCAGGGAACTCTTCTCCCTGTTCTTAAACGATGAAGCCGATGGTGTGGAACTTGATCTTTCACTGGCAAGAGGGCTGAACTATTACACAGGGGCGATAATTGAGGTTAAGTCGCTCGATACTGAAATAGGAAGTGTTTGCGGGGGTGGAAGATACGATAATCTTGCAGGTATTTTCGGCCTGGAGGGTGTGTCGGGTGTCGGAGTTTCGTTCGGTGCCGACAGGATTTACGACGTAATGTTGCATGCCGGTCTGTTCCCCACATTTTCAAAGGGAGGTACAAGGGTACTTCTGGTGAACTTCGGAGGCGGCGAGCTGAGGTATGCCGTTGAAATTGCCGGCAGGTTGAGGAGGGCAGGGGTGAATGCAGAGGTGTATCCCGATGCCGCAAAGATGAAAAAGCAGTTCAGTTATGCCGATTCGCGTCATATTCCGGAGGTACTGATAGCCGGTGCCGATGAATTGAAAACAGGCACTGTTACACTTCGCAACATGATATCGGGTTTGCAGGAGAAGATGGACATTGAGGATCTTTACAGGAGATATGAATAAAACGCACAGGATAACCCCCGAACCATTATCAGCCGGCAGGATCGATGAGATACTGGGCAGTGATATGAGAATTGAGATATCGGATGAGTCGGCAGGCCTGATAAACAAATGCCGTGATTACCTTGACCGCAGGCTTGAAAGCAATATTGCTCCTGTATATGGTGTTACAACCGGCTTCGGAGCACTTTACAACAAGAGTATCAGTCATGACCAGCTAAGCACCCTTCAGAAGAATCTTGTGATGTCGCATGCCTGTGGTACCGGCCCCGAGACAGATTCCGTTATTGTTAAGATCATGCTTCTTCTGAAAGTTCATGCGTTAAGTATGGGTTATTCCGGCGTTCAGGCCGATACCGTGAGGGTACTGGCAGAGATGTTCAACCACAATATTCTTCCTGTTGTTTATGAATACGGGTCGTTGGGGGCATCGGGCGACCTGGCCCCCCTGGCACATCTTGCACTGCCACTCATAGGCCTTGGAGAAGTAAGATACGGTGGCGTAAAGGTTCCGTCGGCTGAGGCATTCAGACAGTGCGGACTCTCACAGGTTGAACTGAGATCGAAGGAAGGCCTTGCCCTGTTGAACGGGACTCAGTTTATGAGTGCACACGGAGTCTACTCACTTCTCAGGATAGGACATCTGGTGATGGCAGCAGATGCTACCGGTGCGGTTTCTCTTGAGGCTTATGACGGAAGAACCGAGCCGTTCTCGGAGTTACTCCACCGCATAAGGCCTCATGAGGGGCAGGGAGCCTCAGCTGCGTTTGTAAGGCAGATTCTTAAGGGGAGTTCCATAGCATCGAGGGAGAAGAAGCATGTGCAGGACCCTTACTCCTTCAGGTGCATTCCCCAGGTACACGGTGCTACACGCGATGCGTTGACATATGCAGGGAAGGTAATTCAAACAGAGATTAATTCTGTTACCGATAACCCCACAATCTTCCCTGATGATGACATCATTCTTTCGGGAGGCAATTTCCATGGGCAGCCGCTGGCACTCATCTTCGATTATCTGGCTAATGCTGTGTCCGAGCTTGGCAGTATTTCGGAAAGGAGGATTTACCGTCTGATTTCCGGTCACAGGAATCTTCCCGAGTTTCTGGTAGCTAATTCCGGTCTGAACAGCGGCTTCATGATTCCTCAATACACGGCTGCCTCGCTGGCAAGCAGGAATAAGCAGTTGTGCACACCTGCCTCGGTTGATTCAATTCCTTCATCGAACGAGCAGGAGGATCATGTTAGCATGGGAGCCAACGGTGCAACAAGGCTTTTAAGGGTGATTGACAACACACTTACCATACTTGCCATTGAGCTTTTCACTGCCATTCAGGCTCTTGAATTCCGGAGGCCGCTCCGCTCATCGGAGTACATTGAGAGGATAGTTAGCGAGTTCCGCAAAGTTGTACCCTTCGTTGAAGACGACAGGGTTATGTATACCGAAATTGAGAAGTCGGTTCGTTTCCTTGCCGGTTACAAATTCCGGGATTAACGGTTCTGAGGCAGCGGCTGCCTCCTTATTTCACCGCGGTTTTCCCTCAGTTCGTTAAGCAGCTGATTCCTGAACATGTTCTCGGCCTGGTAAACCCTGATTACCTTTTGAGGGGGGAGGATCTCCTTCAGCTTTTTGTGAAGGGATTCGGTAAGCAGGGCCTCTTCAACCTGGAGGGCAACAATTTTATCGGCAGCCTTAATGAGTTCATCATTATTCATTTTTCCTTCATTCTGGTTTAATGTGCGCATGGTTTCGGCACGTTCCTGCTGAAGCTGAGCCCTTTTGTTATCGAATCCGTTGTAAACGGGCCAGAATTTTTCCGCCTCGCCGGGTGTGAGGTTTAGCCTTCGTGTGAAGAATGCGATTTTATAGGCATTAATCCTGTCCATTTCAGGGTTCTGTGCACTCATTTCAGCAAACATTGTTGCCAGCATCAGAACCATGGTTACAAGTAATAGTCGTTTCATATAGATTGTTTTTTTTAAAGTATCTGTTCATCGCCAAGGTATTTAATCAGCAATGACAGTTCAATTTCATTAAGCAGGAGGTATTCAATTATTTCATCGCCATGTTGATGCAATGACAATGGGATAGCAGGTTCATATCCTTCGGCTTCTGCCTCAATCATGAACATATCGATGCCATCGATCAGAAACTGCGGAATATCAGCCACAACCTCATGTGACAGGCCCGGTTGCTTTTTCCCGTCGCCTGTTACCAGTTGCAGCACGGCCAGGGTAATAACAGCGGCACCTGCTATAACTGCAGCAAGCGAAAGCAAAGGCTTAAGAACGGAAAGCTTAGCGGTAAGACCGGTTTTCTTTCTCCCGATGGTGCTTTCGATTATCCTGTCATTAAGTTCACTGAAGTAGTTATCAGGAACCCTGAACGGACTTTTTTCATATTTTTCTGACGGTTTCATCACTTGTTGAGATGATTACAAAATTGTTAGGTTTAATCAGGACGTGAGATATTTCTCAACTTTTTTCATTGCATGAAAGTACGATGCCTTGAGAGCACCTACGGAGGTGCCGGTTATATTGCTGATATCTTCATAGCTAAGCTCGTCGTAATATCGCATGTTAAAGACGAGCCTCTGTTTATCAGGCAGGGTCAGGATTGCATTCTGGAGTTTCTCCTCTGCTTCATCGCCGTTGAACCATGTACCGCCCTCTTCCGAAAGCAGGAATATATCCTTAAGGTTATCGACCGGTATTTCAGCCAGCCGGTTTCTCTTCCTGATGATCATCAGGGCCTCGTTTGTTGCTATTGAATAGAGCCAGGTGTAAATTGAACTCTGCTGCCTGAACCGGGAGATGTTCTTCCAGCAGCTGATAAAAGTGTTCTGAAGGGCATCGTCGGCGTCCTCATGTACAATCACCAGCCTTCTGATGTGCCAGTACAATCTGCGGCTGTATTTTTCGACAATAAGCCGGAAACCCTGCTCGGGGCTGGTTTCCAGAAGATTAAGAACTTCGGTATCGTTGAGGGTCTCCTTCAAGGCCTGGTATAATATACTTTGATTAGCGAAGGGCAAAAAGGTTTAAAAGACCTTAAATGAGAATGAGCGTCCCGACTCGATATTAAACTGCCGGGTTACAGTGTAGATTGATTCCTTTGCGAACGCAGGGCGGTAGACAACACGGTATTTCCCCGGCAGGAGGGTAACAGGGATGCTTTTTGAGCCGGTGTCGATGGAGTAGATCCATCTGATATCATTGTTCTCTTCCACGAATAATTCGCATACTCCGGGTGTGGAAATCAGGAATGTTACTATACCCGGCTGGGGAAGTGTAACGGTAGTAACCTGGCTCTGCCTTATTTCGACGTTATTAAGCAGGGTTGGCGGGAGGGTTGGGATTTCCAGGTCGTAGTTTCCGGTGATATACTTCACGCGCGAGAAGATTTTCTGCCTTGCCAGTGTTTGCGGTTCCCCCGCCTTGCGGATAATAAATTCGAGGCCGGTGTACTGGTAACCTGTTTGCTGGTTTACGAGCAGGGTGCCGCGGGGAACGTCTAAAGCGGTTGTGGTGTGTTTGCCCGGGCTCATGCGTACTGTATCGGAGAATACCGGGGGTATAGTATGCACCTTTATAATATAGTCGGAGAGAGGGTCAATACGGAGGGTGTCGGGGCGACCGCGGTTGTTGAGGGTGTGGACGAAGTTATAGCGTATCCGGCCCGAGTTGGCATCGTAGAATGTCATTGGGGCATCGGTTTCGGAGGGATTGCCGTACTGGTCGAGCAGGTTTACCTGCATGGTGGTTTCAGTGAGTGCATGGGTAATAACTATGTTGAACATTTTTCCGAATGATTCAGGCTCGTTGGCGTTATATACATTGCCCATGCACTCGAACGTTTTCTGGAACATAGGGTCGAGACCGATACCGATAATGAAAGGTTTGAGCATGATGCCCTTTTTCTGCAGTGAGAGGGCAACAGCGCAGGGGTCGCCATCGCAGGCTTCGATACCGTCGGTAACCAGTATGATTATGTTACGGGCATCGCCGGCCGGGGGGAAATCTTCCGTTGCCAGTGCCAGAGAGTTTGCAATAGGGGTGGTCCCTTTTGGTTCGAGGTATCTTATTTTGCGTTTTATCTCCTGCACCGAGTTAGAGGCAAACGGAACCTCGAGGCGCGTGTCGCTGCAATCCTGCGGAGGTACTACACTCTGATGGCCGTATGCCCTTAGTGCCACCTGAACATTGCTGATAGTTGCAAGGCTGTCGACAGCGTGAATGAGGAACCTTTTGGCCAGGTCAATCTTTCTCTCGTTACCCATAAAACCCGACATGCTCTGCGAGCAATCGAGTATGAAGAGTATACGGCTGAGGGTGCTGGCTTCCTGACCCGACGCCGGGTTGGCGGCCAGTGCCAGCATCAACACTGTGGTTATGGCTATTTGTCTCATCGGGGGACTGTGCGTTCCTGATTGCAACCAAAATTAATCAAAATTATCTCTATTTGAAGAGAGAGCAGGGGTGTTTGCCTCTTTTTGGTAAATTTGCACAAACTTATCAGAAGTCGGCAATGGCATTACAATGTGGGATAATAGGGCTTGTAAACACAGGCAAGACGACAATTTTCAACTGCATATCAAATACCCGGGGTGAGACAAATACATTTGGTGCCTCACGCCCGAATCTGGGTATGATTCAGGTTCCCGACAGCAGGTTATATGAGCTCGAAAAGTACCAGAAAACCGAAAAGGTGATTCATACGACTTTTGAGATAGTTGATATACCGGGACTTACCCGCGGCGGTTCAGGGGGTGATGGTAACAGGTTTCTTGCTGAGGTGAGGAATACCGATGCCCTGATACACGTATTAAGGTGTTTCGACGACGAGAATGTGCCCCATGCCGACGGGTCGGTCGATCCGGTCAGGGATATTGAGACAATTGACCTTGAGTTGCAGCTAAAGGACCTTGAATCGGTTGAGAAGAAGATTCAGCGCCTGGAGAAGGCTTCACGTACCGGCGACAAAGATGCGAAAAGAGGTATTGAGGTATTGTCAATGGTAAGGCAGCATTTTGAAAATTTCGGGAATGCCCGCGACCTTGCCCTGAAGGATGAGGAGAGAAAATACCTTGACGATATGTTTCTGCTGACCATGAAACCGGTACTGTTCGTTTGTAACGTCGATCAGGCATCGGCAACGGGCGGCAACAGTTACAGCCACAGGGTGCGCGAGTTCCTCAGCAGCAGGGGTTCGGAGATGATTGTAATTGCAGGAACACTTGAGGCTGAGATTGCTGACCTGGCTGAGGCTGCTGACAGGTTGGAGTTTCTGAATGATGCCGGGTTAACTGAGCCGGGTGTAAACAGGCTGGTCAGGTCGGCCTATTCCCTGCTGCAACTAATGACTTTTTTTACGGTGGGTCCGAAGGAGATAAGGGCCTGGACAATAAAGAAGGGTATGACGGCCCCGCAGGCAGCCGGGGTTATACACAGCGATCTGGAGAGGGGCTTCATAAGGGCCGAGGTTATGAAGTTCGATGATTTTATACGCCTCGGATCGGAGCATGCCTGTCGTGAAGCCGGCCGGTTTTTTGTGGAAGGCAAAGGTTATGTGGTTGAAGACGGCGACATTCTTCACATAAGGTTTAACATATAAGACATCATGAGAAAGCTCTTCCTGATACCGGCTTTGATGATAGCCATTACCTGCATTATTGCGGGTCAGGAAGCCAGCGATACGGCCAGACTCAAACAGTTTATATATCAGTACGGCCAGGCTGTGGTTTCGGTGGAGTACCCGGGTTTCAGCAAGGCATCAGCAATAGGCAGGGATTTTCCGATTGACAGGTACAAAGAGGGAAGGCTTTACCTGGTTATAAATCATACTACAATTGATAAGTTCCTGGCTGCCGGAATAACTTTCACAGTTAACGAACCTGAAGAGGGTAAGGGTGTTCGTGGTTCGGAGAACCTCAATAAAGCCCTTGAATGGCAGAGTTACCCCTCATATACACAGTACGATTCAATAATGCGGAAGTTTGCCGCTGACTATCCGGGTTTGTGCAGACTCGATACCATAGGAACAAGTGTTCTGGGAAAGCTTGTATTGGTACTGAAGATATCAGACAATGTGCACATTGATGAATATGATGAACCCGAGGTGTTCTACACTTCCACCATGCACGGCGACGAACTGGCCGGCTTCGTTCTGATGCTGAGGCTAGCCGATTATCTGCTCAGTAACTATGCAACCGACACGCAGGTTCAGCACCTGGTAAACAACCTTCAGATTTTTATAAACCCGCTTTCGAATCCCGACGGCACATACAGAACCGGTAACACAATTGTCAATCCTATCCGCGCAAATGCCAATGGCAGGGACCTTAACCGCAACTTTCCCGATCCGTTGGAACCCGGAACAGTTCAGGAGAAGGAGAATGTCGATATGATAGCATTCATGCGCAGCCGCAGGTTCATACTGTCGGCTAATTTCCATTCGGGGGCTGAAGTACTCAACTATCCGTGGGACAGGTGGACGAGGTTCCACCCCGATGATGCCTGGTTTGTGCGGTTATGCCGGGCCTATGCCGATACCGTTCATCAGTACTCACCGGCAAGTTACCTTAACGATTACAACAACGGAATAGTAAGGGGATCGGTTTGGTATATAATTTACGGAGGCCGGCAGGATTTTGCTACCTGGGAATTGCAGGGCAGGGAGGTGACCATTGAAATTGACAATGTTAAGCAGACCCCGGCCGATCAGCTTGAGACACTATGGCAGTATAACTATCGTTCACTTCTGAATTACCTGGGTTTTGCGCTGAACGGTGTAAGGGGCAGGGTTACAAATGCCTCAGGCGGTGAAGGTATAGCTGCAAGAGTGTTTGCTGAAGGGCATGATACTGACAGCTCGCATGTATACTCAATTGCACCTTCGGGTTATTATAACAGACTTATTGATGCCGGAACCTGGGCATTCAGGTTCTCAGCACAGGGTTTCCGCGATACTGTTATCAGCGGTATTCAAGTCATGGCATCGGAGCCAACCTGGCTCAATGTCTCCATGCAACCAATTGATAATACAGAAGATACCCTGCGTACAGACAGATTGCTGGCAATGCCCAATCCATCGAACGGTGTATTTAAAATACTGCTGCCCGAGAACAGCTCGGGTGAGATTTCTGTTGAACTTGCCGACCGGCTGGGAAGAACGGTCTGGAGGCAAAATGTCTATTATCAGGATCATACACCTGCGGTTATTTCGATACAGGGTCTTTCGCCCGGAGTATACATTATCAGAGCCAGACTTAATCAGGCCGGAAGGCTTTACCACGGCAGGGTCGTGATTTTCTGAGCAGCCTCTTAAAAATAAACCGGTCTCCTTGCATAACAGGTTAAAAGGAATATTTTTGCATCACAATTACCGGATATCACAAGGGGGGGAGAATGAGATACCTTTTTTCAATTACAGTGGTTTTATTGGCAGCCACAACATCAGGCTATTCACAGGGAGCTTACATACCCCCTGAAAAGCCAAAACTTATTGTCGGGATTGTAGTGGAACAACTGCGTTTCGACCAGCTTGAAAAGGTAAGGGACAACCTTCTTGAGGGAGGAATACGCAAACTGATGAATGAAGGAACAACCTTCAGGAACGCCTCTTTCGGGTATCTTCTTACCCAGGGAGCTCCAGGATTTGCAACCATTCATACCGGAACAGAACCTGCTTTTCACGGCATACCCTCTGACGAGTGGTATGAACCGCTTAAGAACGAACTGATTTACTGTACGAAGGATATCGCGGTAAGCGCTACGGGGGGAAGCTTTGAAACCGGCATGCATTCGGCGGTAAACTTGCTTGCATCGACTTTCCCCGACGAGCTTAAGCTTTCGGGCGACCGCAAATCGAAGGTGTTCGGCATAGGCTTCAGGGAGTATACCGCCATATTCGGGGCCGGACATGCAGGCGACGGCGCGTTCTGGTTCGATGACAGAACAGGAACATGGATGTCGAGTTCCTATTATATGAGCAAGCTTCCGGCATGGGTGAATGATATCAATGCACTGAGATTTCCCGACAAGTACCTGTCGGGAAAGTGGGAAAAACTAAGGGAAGATTCATACTACTCGATAGCATTGCCTGACTCATCGGCGCATGAAGCAGGTTTTTCCGGAAGATTCATTTTTCCTTATGACCTCAATCAGATGAGCCAGTCGGGAAAGCTCGTGAAAAGCCGTGAGTACACTTTACTAAAGGAGACACCATTCAGCAATTCAATGACAACCGAAATGGCAATAAGGCTTATTGAAGAGGAGAGCTTGGGTGTTGATGAACATGCTGATTTTCTGTCGATTGCCTATAGCGCGACCGACTATATCGGTCACAGGTTCGGTCCGTCATCAGTGGAAGCCATCGATGCAATATACAGGCTGGATGCAGAGGTAGAGAGATTGCTTGAGTTCCTTAACGGGAAGATTGGAAAGCGCAATATAGTTGTTTATTTCACCGCAGCCCATGGAGTATGTGAGGTGCCGTCGGTACTTGAGTCAAACCGTATACCGTCGGGGTATTTCAGGCAGAACCAGGCACTGATGCTGCTGAGGAGCTACCTGAATGCCATATACGGGCAAGGCGACTGGGTAAGGGGTTATTATGAAAGACAGATTTTTCTTAACAGGAACCTGATTGAGGATGCAAGAATACCACTTGAAGAGATTCAGAGCAGGGTGGCCAGGTTTATCATACAGTTTTCCGGCGTGGCTGCCGCCTATCCTTACTTCGCATTTGAAACCGATAACTTTTCCAATGGTCATCTGAGAAAGATAAGCAGCAACTACTCGCCTCTAAGGTCGGGCGATGTGATAATAATCCTGCAGCCCGGCTGGGTCGACATAAGTGAAAACATCACCAATCATAACTCGCCGTATGATTACGACTCGCATGTTCCGCTTATCTGGTACGGATGGAGTATTAACAGGGCTACCGTGAACCGGCGGGTGAACATGACAGACATAGCAGCCACACTCTCATCGATAATGAGGGTGCCACTGCCAAATGCATCGAGCGGAGAACCCCTTCCCGAACTGATGCGCTGATTGGTACGGTTTTTGAATTCCGCTATTCAATGCACAAAATATAAGAGGAGTTTCGCGTTAGAGCAATTTTTATATATTTGCAGATCGTGTAAAAAACCAAAACCAGAGAAATATGCGTATACCACTGACAAGTATGACTAAAACAGCAACTGTTGCAGCTTTACTGCTGATTACCTCAGTTACATCGGCCCAGGTTACAATGAAAGAGGTTGCCGATGCATTCAACCAGGGAGTCCAGTTTGCATCAACCAACCCCGAACTGGCAGTTAAATCGTTCGAGCAGGCCATTAAATATGCCGATGAAGTAGGAGGCGACGAGGCACTGGGGCTCAGGAACCAGGCCATGGCACAGATACCCAAACTATATTTCGACCATGCCAGGGCACTGGTCTCAAAGAATGATCTCAACGGTGCACTTGCACAACTTAAGAACTGTATTGCAGCAGGCGAGAAGTACAACATGCCTCAGTACGCCAACAATGCACGTCCCACTATTTCGGCTATTTATCTTTCCCTTGGCAACGCTGCTTTCAAATCGAAGAACTATACCGAGGCCATAAGTAATTTTAGCCAGTCAACTGAATACAACCCCAGGGCAATAAAGGCACATCTTGGAAAGGTTCTGGTATTTAATGAACAAGGGCTTGAGGCTGAGATGGTTGGAGCGGCTATTGACGGGATGAACTCGAACCCGGTGCCAAATGATATGGCGGTAATTGAAGATATAAAGAGGGTTGTTTCCAATTTTTACTTCAACTCTGCCCAGACAACCATGCAGGCTAAAAACTACTCAACCACAGAGTCAAACCTTCTGAATGCCATTAAATTTGGCATGGATGCAAACCCTATAGTTTATTACCAGCTTGGACTGGCGAGGATGTCAATGAACAAGTGGGATGAGGCAGTTGAGGCACTTATGGAATCGGTTGACCTTGATGAGGCTGCTGCGGCTGCTGACAAGGCCAAGTATTTTTTCAATCTTGGCAAATCATATGAAGCTCTTGGTAATGCCCAGAAGGCATGTGAGTCGTACAAGAAGGCTTTGCATGGTGAGTTTGCACAGGCTGCCAAATTCCAGATAGAGAATGTTCTGAAATGCGTTTCTGAGTAGGAATTCGGTTAGTTATAGAATAATGCCGGCGCGGAGGATATCTGCGCCGCTTTTTTTTGCAGCTATCTTGATCCGGCTGTGGGATTGAATTCCTTCTGTTTGTTTAAATCTTCAGCCAGATATGGTTTTTTTGTCCACACCAGGGCATAGTTTTCGTATTTCGAGTACCAGAGGTCGAAGGCCTCATTAATTCTGTCGGTTCTTACGCGACCCTTTATTTCACCTGATTCCTGCAGATCGAATGGTTCGATAATAATATCCTTTCTGATACTGATGCCCTCCTTGTCGCATATTTTGTAAAGTGCCTCTTTTGCGCACCAGTGCACGTAGAGATGGTATTTTTTCTTCTCGCGGTCTCTCATTACCTTCTCCTTTCTGTTAAGGAACTTGAAAGCGAATGCGGTGATATTTGCGCTCATATATTCGAGGTCAATTCCCACCTTTTCGGTTTTACTCAGAAGTATGGCTGTAAGGTTATGTGAATGAGAGATACTGATGAAGTGTGAGCCATCCTTGAGGAATGGTTTATTGTTTTTATTGTAGGTTATTCTGGCTTCGGGTCCGATCAGTTCGGCCAGCAGCGCCCTTACGCTGAGGAATTCTGTTTTTCTTGAGTTGCTTCTGAATTCCCTGAACTTTTTTCTGTCATCGGGGGTGAGGGTTACCATTTCCATGAGCGATGCCAGGTCCTCTTCGATTTTCCACACACCGAGGATTGTATTTTCGTTGAGGAAGTGTTTTGTTATGCAGCTCATTTCCGTAGGTCATTTAGAAGACTTCCATCTGGTTGTTTCTATCAGTTTCAGGATATCTTCCCTGAAAAAACTGATAACCGGGGCGAGGGAATCGACATTGGGGGAGGAGTGAAAATAGAGCGATCCCCGCAGGAAGTGGTTTATGCTGTCAGTGAGGTAGAACTGCAGCGAGGTTGCGGTATTCCCCCTGAGGTCGTAAAGAACCCCGAACACCTGTTCATCGCTGTTAACAAAGGGGGTTTCGCTTATAGCATCGGCCTTAATGGTATGGTTGTATGTAAGGGTATAGGTATCCTCGAGCAGCTTTGGGAGGTTATTGTTTACCTTTTTGTAGCTGAGATGAATCTTCGACCGGTATTGAGGGAACTCAATATTGATCCAGCAAGGTTCGGCATCATTTTCATCGCCGGGTGAGATGGTTGCGTACACCGGGTATTCGAATGTAAACGGGCAGGGTGATTCGTACAGCATGTATTTTTTTTCCGGCAGGTCGATTCTGAAGTAGCCGTGTGGCCTGGGCTGTGCAGGTTCCCTGCATGATGAAAGGGCCGTTGCAAAGATGAATGCGGTTATTATGGCACTATATCTTCCCATTGTCAATATCGTCAGGCATAGTTACTTTAATCTCCTTAATACGCCTACGGTCGGCTGCCACTATTTTGAATATGAACTTACCGTATGTCACTGTCTGGTCTTTCAGGGGTATTTCGCCTGTAAGTTCAAGGATAAGTCCGGCCAGTGTTTCCGAGTCTCCGCGTACTGAACTAAATGGTGTTCCGTCTATTTGCAGTATTTTGCAGAAGTCATTCAGCAGGGTTTTACCCTGAAAGATATAGGTATTATCGGCATCCCGGCGGAAAGAGACCTCATCCTCATCGGTTTCATCGGTTATTTCGCCCACTATTTCCTCGAGAATGTCCTCGAGTGTTACAATGCCCTGTGTTCCGCCATATTCATCAATTACCACTGCCATGTGGATTTTTTTGGTCTGGAACTCTTTGAGCAGGTCGTTGATACGTTTGGTTTCAGGCACGAAGTAGGGGGGGCGTATGATAGATTGCCATCTGAATCCTGAGAGTTTGTCGGTATGCGGCAGGATATCCTTAACATAAAGTATTCCGCTTACATTGTCAAACGATTCGGAGTAGACCGGGATCCGTGAGAATCCCGAATCGAAAATCGCTGGGAGGACTTCACTGAAAGGTGACCTTATGTTAAGGGCCATTACATCGATGCGAGGTGTCATTATTTCGCTGACCGATATATTCCCGAACTTGACGATACCTTTAAGTATCTTTTCATCTTCGCCTGCTTTTAATGACTGAAGATTCAAAGCGTCGGACAGATCGGTCATACTAATGCCTTTTTGCCGCGATTCTGTTCGTCGCCTGGTAAATGATGTAGACAGAATAAGGGCAGAAGCGACTGGTCTGAAGATCCGAAGAGCGACACCGAGCCATGGAGCCATGAAGAGGGCAAATCCCAGGTGGTTACGGGTGGCATATAACTTGGGAAGTATTTCGCCGAAGAGGAGAAGGATGAAGGTAAGCATCACGACCTGAATAATAAAACCGGCAACCGGATTCACGGAAAAGTCGAAGATGGAATTGCTGATGAATGCAGCAATAATAATTATTGAAACATTAATTAAGTTGTTGGCTACGAGAATGGTGCTTAACAGTTTTTCCGGGCCTGAATGGAGATTCAGCACGCTGGCAGCACGTTTTGATTTTGATGCCCGAAGTTTTTCAAGGTCTGATGCCGAGAGTGAGAAATATGCAACTTCCGATGCGGAGATTAGCCCGGAAAGTCCCAGCAGCAGGAGGATAATCACAAGACCTGTAATAGCCTTAATATCGGGGGGACTTACCGCAATTGCGGATATCAGTCCCATGGCAGAGAGAGGATCGTCGGTTCCCAATTCAGATTGTTTTTAACAGTGAATCAGAAAGGAAGGTCGTCATCAGTCTGAGCTCCTGATTGGTTGAAGGGATCATCACTGGCATTGCCCAGGGGTTCCCGCGGACTTTCAGTTTTATTGTTTCCCGTATTTGCCGGTGCGGGTCGTCCGTATTGTTGTGATTCGCCAGTCTGACCCGATGCTGCCTGCTTTCTTTCAATATTTTCATCGCCCTGGGAGTCTGATCGTTTACCCAGCATCTGCATCTGGTCGGCTACGATTTCGGTCAAATATTTTTTATTCCCCTCCTTGTCGTCGTAAGATCGGTTCCTTATTCTTCCCTCAATGTAGAGTTGGGATCCCTTTCTGACATATTTTTCGACGGTTTCGGCCAGTCCTCTCCAGAGAACGATATTATGCCATTCGGTGGCAGTAACCCTTTCGCCATCCTTTCCCTTATATGTTTCACTGGTGGCAAGCGGGAATCTGGCAACGGCAACTCCCTTCTCAAGATATCTTACTTCGGGGTCCTTGCCAACGTTGCCGACAAGAATTACTTTATTGACAGACATACAATTAAGTGTATAAACATGTTTGATAACAAAGAGTGTAAAGGTACAAAAAAAATAGCAACTGAGCAAGGCAGGGTTGATGGACACATAATGTGCACATAATAAATGGGTTATTACGCAAGGGGGATTTGCCGGAAGATCAGCTGTTTTTTTGCCCCTGATGTATATGCCTGTATTTAAGACTAGTAATGTGGCATAAAAAAAATAAAAAAGTGATAGCGATACTGTTATGATGAAATAATATTTTATATTTGCACAGTCGAAAAGAAGATTCAAACGATATATTTGTCGAATTTAAAAATTATTAAGAAATGACTAAAGCAGACATCGTCAATGAGATTGCCAAGAACACTGGTATTGAGAAGGTTGCGGTACAGAAGACTGTTGAAGCCTTTATGGAAACTGTGAAAGACGCCATGATATCGGGTAATAATGTTTACCTGAGGGGTTTCGGCAGCTTTATAGTAAAGAAAAGGGCGAAGAAAACCGCCAGGAACATATCAAAGAATACAACCATTATCATTCCGGCGCACAACATTCCGGCATTCAAGCCCGCCAAAACATTCATTACCAAAGTAAAAGATAAAGTTAAGAAGTAGAAACCATGCCAAGCGGAAAGAAGAGAAAAAGACATAAGATGGCCACTCACAAGCGTAAGAAAAGACTTCGCAAGAACAGGCATAAGAAGAAGAAGTAAAGCGCAAATGTGGTTATTAACTGCAACACTAAACCTAAAGATCATACGGTCTTTAGGTTTGTTGTATTATGGAATTGAATTTTTACAAAAGAAATATAATCATTTGTGAGTAAGGATCTGATAATTGATGTTAATGAGAATGAAGCGACAATAGCATTACTCGAAGACAAGCAATTAATAGAACTCAACAAGGAGAAGCGTACGATTCAGTTTTCGGTCGGAGACATTTACCTGGGAAAGGTAAAGAAGACAATGCCGGGGTTGAATGCAGCTTTCATCAATGTAGGTTTCGAGAGGGATGCGTTCCTTCATTATCTTGATCTGGGGGCACAGTTACGGTCACTTCAGAGGTATTATCTTTCGGCTGTGCAGAAGAGGGGAAGGATACCTCCGGTGCATAAAATAAAGCTTGAACCTGATATCGACAAGGATGGAAAGATTCAGGATGTGCTTGCAGTAGGCCAGACAGTTATTGTTCAGGTAACCAAGGAACCAATATCGACCAAGGGGCCAAGGCTCTCATCCGAGATTTCGATTGCCGGCAGGAACCTTGTTCTCATCCCCTTTTCCGACAAGGTATCGGTTTCATCAAAAATTGAGAGTCAGGACGAACGTAACAGGCTGAAGACACTTGTTCAGAGCATTAAGCCGAAGAATTATGGTGTGATAGTAAGGACGGTTGCCGAGGGGAAAAAGGTGGCTGCCCTTGATGCAGAATTACGTGAACTGGTAAGGCGATGGGAATCGGCTTTTCTGTCAATCAGAAAAGATATTAAGACGCCAAAGCTGATGATCGGCGAACTCAACAGGGCAACAACCTTTATCAGGGATATGCTTAATGTTACTTTCAACAGCATACAGATTAATGATGAAGTATTTGCCGGTGAGATTAAAAAATATATAAAAGAAATTGCACCCGAGAAGGAGAAGATAGTAAAGTTTTATCAGGGTGCGCTGCCAATATTTGATCACTTCGGTGTAACAAGGCAGATTAAGGCTCTTTTTGGCAGAACGATATCGATCAAGCACGGTGCGTACCTCATAATTGAGCATACCGAGGCGCTTCATGTAATTGATGTTAACAGCGGCAACAGGTCGAGAAGTGCATCCGATCAGGAGACAAATGCCCTTCAGGTTAACCTGGAGGCCGCAACGGAAATAGCCAGGCAACTGAGGCTCCGCGACATGGGAGGTATAATTGTCGTTGACTTTATAGACATGCAATCGGCCGAGAACAGGCAACTCCTTTTTGAGAAGATGAAGGAGGTGATGTCGGGCGACCGCACGAAGCACAATATTCTTCCCCTTTCAAAGTATGGGTTGCTGCAGATTACCAGGCAGAGGGTAAGACCGGAGATGAGTATTGTAACCGACGAAAAGTGTCCGGTTTGCTTTGGCAAGGGAGAGGTTGGTCCGACAGTACTTTTTACAGATGAGATTGAGAAGCGGCTTGAGGAGATAGTTGAAAAGGTAAAGACCCGCAATCTTGTGCTAAAGGTACACCCTTTTATAGCCGCTTACCTGAAGCAGGGATTAATCTCGGTGGCGGTAAGGTGGAGAGGCAGGTACCGGGCAAGACTAAAGGTACTTGCAATTCCGTCATATCATATGCTTGAATACCATTTCTTCGACAACTACGAGAATGAAATAGACCTGGGTTGAACATACCGGTATTAATAAATGTTACAACCATAAGAATTGATAATTGAGATGAAGAGGTTAGTGTTATTGCTTTTGCTCACGGCCTGGATGGTTCCGGGTATTTCACAAATCTACGATCCGGTTACCTGGGAGTTTACCTGGGAATCAAAGGGGAAGAATGAATATGAGGTTGTTCTTCGTGCAATCATTGAAGAGAAATCACATGTTTATGCGATGAATCTGCCCGAGGGAGGGCCTATTCCCACTACCGTACAATTTGAGCCTTCTTCTGACTATGAGCTCGTAGGCGAGGTTTATGAAAAGGGGTTGAAGGAGGATGTTTTTGACGAAGCCTTCAAAATGGATATTTCATGGTTCAGCAATGAGGTCGAGTTCAGGCAGGTTGTGAGGAGCGAGAAACCATCATTTATTGTAAACGGCTACATAAACTACATGGCCTGCGATGATTCAAGGTGTTCGCCACCTCAGGACAAGGAGTTCTCGATTACCATAGCCGGAACCGGTTCAGAAAGCAGAGGTTCAGCCGGTGAGGGTGGAATGGCCGGTTTTCTTCTCTTTTCAATGCTTATGGGTTTACTGGGTGTTCTTACGCCATGCGTTTTTCCGATGATTCCGATGACGGTTGCATTTTTTTCGCGGAGTTCAGGCAGCCGGTCAAAAAGCATTGCCAGTGCTCTCGTATTCGGATTATCAATAACCCTTATCTACTCTTCTGTGGGCATAATCGTGTCGCTTACCAGTGCGGGAGCCGGATTTGCAAATGCACTTAGCACCCACTGGATACCCAATGTAATATTCTTCGCATTATTTGTTCTTTTTGCAGCCTCATTCTTTGGCGCATTTGAGATTATGATGCCAAACAGCTGGGTTAGCAGGGCCGATTCCAGGGTTGACAGGGGCGGTATAGTTGCAGCATTCTTTCTTGCGCTTACCACGGTTCTGGTTTCATTCTCTTGTACAGGCCCGATTGTAGGAGCGCTACTTGTTGAGGCAGCTACCGGAGATGTTCTCAGGCCTACCATCGGCATGTTCGGATTTGGTCTGGCATTTGCACTTCCATTTACCTTGTTTGCGCTCTTCCCGGCGGTGATGAGCAAAGTGCCCAAATCGGGCGGATGGCTAAACTCAATTAAGGTTGTACTTGGCTTCATACTTCTTGCCTTCTCTCTTAAATTCGTTTCAACCATAGATGATGTTTACCAGATAGGTTTACTAAACAGGGACATCTTTCTTGCCGTATGGATTGTTATTTTCAGTCTGCTGGGCTTTTATCTCCTTGGCAAGATCAGATTTGCGCATGATTCTGAGGTTACCCACGTGGGGGTATTCAGGTTGCTATTGGTAATAGTAGTCTTCACTTTTGTGGTATATCTGATTCCTGGTCTGTTTGGTGCCCCTCTGAAGGGCATATCGGGACTGATACCCTCGAGGCAGAAATCGACTTTCAATCTTGAAAGAATAATCACTTCGTCGCAGTCATCTCTGCCTCCGGCAGCTTCCGGTGTTTTTTCACAAACAGTTGGAGGCTCATGCGGCACCCCGAAATATGGGGATTTTCTGAGTCTTCCACATGGGCTTCAGGGGTACTTTGACCTTGAGCAGGGTTTGGCCTGTGCGAGGGAACTTGGAAAACCCGTTCTTCTTGATTTCAAGGGTCATGCCTGCAGTAATTGCAAGGAGATGGAGGAGAAGGTTTGGAGCAATCCCGAGGTACTTAAAAGGTTAAGGGAGAATTTTGTTATTATTGCACTGTATGTTGATGACCGTACAAAGCTTCCCGAGACGGAGTGGATAACCTCGACGGTTGACGGCAAGGTTAAGAGTACGATGGGAAAGGTTAATGAGGATTACGAGATTTCGAAATTCAGAACCAATGCACTTCCCTTATATGTTATCACCGATCACGAAGGCAATCCCCTTAATGATCCCCGGCAGCACAACCTTGATATCAGGGCTTACATAGAGTGGCTTGACGAGGGCTACAGCAGGTACAGGCAGACTGGGAGATAGCTTTCTTGCCGGCTTATACTATTGCCGAACTGCCTCTGATAATTAATTCAGATGCGATAACCCTGTTTTGAAAAGGGAGATTTCTGTTTTCTATCCTGTCACATGTTCCATATCTGGAAGAAGGAGAGTTTTGGTTTTTTTCTGTAAACTATGCTCATGGTAATAAGGTATTTCCTGAAATCTGGTGATCACTATTATTCAAAAATAGGATAAAAAGGGGTACGAAAGGAGAGTTACGTGTTCAGAATATGCCGATTTTTCGGGCATGCGAGCGCTTTCGGTTATTTAAAACGTTTCCGCTCGGAAGAGGATATCAGGGTTTATTCGTTATTTAGAATGAATCTAAATAAAAAAGAACGACACGGGATGCTTTCCGTGCCGTTTTCCTGTTCAAACAAGTGACGGGTTTAGGTTAATTTTATATTCTGCCTAGAATTTCCCGAACTTAAAGCTTACCATGCAGCTCCATCCTTTCAGTGATGAAGCCCTGACGAAATCAGTTCCCGAAGTACCGATATTAAAAGGTGTAGGGAATCGGTATGATGCACCGAAGGCCATTCTGAAGAACCTGCTCATATTGAGTTCGATTTCACCTGCAGGTTCGAACAAAAGGAATGGGTCGGAATCTTCAATGAAGTTGCTGCCGAAGTCATAATCGGCCGACACGTAAGATATTCCTCCTGCCCCCAGAAGTACCGGGAATGAGAGGTGCACCGGTGATCGCGGAAAGAGAATCGGCTCGATATAGATACCCCCATACCCGCCGGCGAGGAATACCTCTCTGTCAATTGAAGGCTCGTAGTGATATTCATTGATGAACCCGGTTCCCCCGATGCCAATACCGAGCGACTTACTGGCTATCCACGAAAGTCTGCCACCGAACAGCACGGCATGCTTGTTGTCGATAGAGGAGTAGCCTGTAGTGATTCCGAGATAAGCTCCTCCCTGCCGGTTGCGTCCCATAAGTGTTTTTACCTCATTGCTTTTATAGTATTCGAAGCCCGGATCCTGGGCGTTCGCAATATGAGCTGCTGCAATGAATGCTGCTATTGTAATGATTAATGCTTTCATTTTCTTATCGGTTTTAGTTTTATTTCTCAGAATCGGTAAGCGATATTCAGTCCCAGGTCGACAGGGACGAAAGTAATGAATGATGGGAAGGTGAATTCTATCCAGGGCTTGATGTTCAGGCCTATTGCGAGAGGTATTGTACTGAACCTGTATTCGAGTCCTGCAAAAGCATCGATACCAACCAGCGGAAGAAACCTCTCACCCCTGAACAAGTAGGTTTCGCCAAAGAACCTAATGTTGTCGGTAATCATAAATCCGCCATGCCCTCCGTATCCCCACACAAAGAGCAGGTCGGGAGCAACTTCGGAGAGTGATGTTTCATAGTAGAGTTTCAGTCCGGTAACCTGCAGCCCGTTCTTCCTGAAGCTCAGCATTCCGAATAGTCCGGTTTCGGCGGTTCCGGAATTTTCGGTGAATTGAATAAACAATCCACCCGATTCGCCCGACCTTATTCCGGCCTGCCTGTTAATTTGCTGCCCGCTCGCCAACACCGATGGCAGCAGGAATATCACAAATAGGTATAAGTGCTTGTTGTTCATTGTTTTAATTTTGGCATTACTGTTTATGCTGTTTGACTTACAGATTTGCTGACGGCTTTAGAACTGAATTCAATACATATGCAGGAGTTGGTTTCTCAGCCTGGTATTATCTCAATTGACTATTCTCAGTGAGCCTCGTGTTACATCAATTTTAACAGATGGTCTGGCTGAACCCGACCCGATTGTTCCGAATACAACACTCTCGTCTTTTTCGGCGCTGATAACCTGTGTCTCGAGCTTTGCATCAGTTGCAGGCAGAAAAAGTTGCGCGGATGCCGCTTTTATATCGATGGCTGCGGTTGTACCCTTTTCAAACCCGAAATAGAGTTCAGTAAACTGTGAGGTAGCCATAAGGCTTCCGAATGAACGTGAAATAAGAGGCAGAGTTATCGAGCCATAAGTTGATTTTATGGAAATATCGGCTGAAACCTCCTCGGCCGAAATGGTACTGAAGTACGAATCGATTTTCATCGATTCGGTTTTGCCAATGACAATCCTGTCTCTCCTCGAGTTGAGGTCAAGAGCACCGGCCGATTCAATTTCAATCTTCGATGAGCGCCCTGCCACAAGCACATCACCTATATGCCCAATGTTTATCTCAGAGAATGATGCGGTTATACTGCCAGATTCAATTCCGCCGACGGAACCGTTAACGAAAGTGAGGTTTATTTCAGATGCATTCTTAATCATGCCTGCCTGGATTGAACCGTTACTGTGTCGGAGGGTAAGCCTGGCATTGACATCCTCGAGATAGACATCGCCGTACATATTCCCGATAATGAGGTCGGTTTCAGCAGGCATGGTGATGTAGTAATTGACCTGCAGTCGGTTTTCGTAATTGATAAACTTATTTGTCAGATTCTTGAAATCTTCAAACAGGAATCCGACGCTGGTTCCAAAATCGGTATTTACCCTGATACTATTTCCTGCCTGAACCATGTTTACATTGACACTTTCAAGCATTTTTCTCATTCTTTGCAGGTTAGATGAAGAAGCAATTACCTCGGCCTTAACTGATATCGAGTCGTTGCGACCATTTGTTATATGTATGGTTCCATATTTGTTTGAGATATCAAAAGTCAGTTCTCTTCCGGCCTTGAATCCCCGCTGGTAAGTACGAGTCTCACCAAATGGCTGGCTTGCTGCAGATGCGACAGTGAGAATCGCTGTAACTAACAGTAATGCAGTTTTATAGTTCATGGTTGTTTTTTTTATCAATATGGTTTTGCCCGTGAGATATTTCATTGAGCAGTTCTTCAAGTATTCTGATCCGGATACGGTAGTTTCTGATCAGCGCCTCCACTACCTCGCGGTTGTCGACATTGTCTTTCAGGTCCGATCTGAGGTCACGTCCGATATCATCCAGTTCTCTCAGATCAGTTCTTATTTCATTTTCAAGGTCGGGCATTGAAGAGAAGAGGTTATTTGCCTCATTGAAAACGTTACTCATAAGAGCCTGGTAGTATAGTTCACTTTCTTTCAGTTCGGGATGCGACTTTTCGGCGACAAGTTTTTTAAATGATGGTCCAATGGTGGTAACAATAAGGAATGATGGTACTGCAGCAAGCAGCATTAGAGAAGCTGCTATAAGCAATCTTCTTCTGACCAGCATTTTTCTTCCGGCCGATGTTGAAGCAAAGATTCTCTTCCTGAGCGATGCCGGGGGGGAGTACCTGTCAAATAGTTGCCGGTTACTGTTGACGAATTGCTCGAGATTATCGGGAGGGGTTCTCATTAATAATGATTTTTCTGAGTTTATCCTTGGCACGGAGGTACTGGGTTTTGGAGGTGTTCTCTGAAATGCCCAGTATTATTGCTATCTCTTCATGATCGTATCCTTCCAGAAGGTATAGTGTTAGGACGGTACGGTAACCGTCGGGAAGTTTTGCAATTGCATTCAGAATAGCGGGGTGGGAGAATTTCGGTTCCGGGATCTCTTCAGGTTCATTCATTTCGGGCAGGTTGTCGCTGAAAACCAGGTCGGGTTTCCGGCGGCGCATGAAGTTGATGCTCTTGTTGATGACAATTGATTTGAGCCAGGCGCCGAATGTGGACTCATACCTGAATGAACCGATATTGGCAAAGCAGTCGCTGAAAGCTTCCTGAAGTATATCTTCAGCATCCTCCCTGTTATTAAGTATTCTGCATGCGGTGTTATACATAGCTTTCGCGTATAGGTTGTAAAGCCTGTACTGAGATCTAATGCTTCCATTTCTGCACTCCTCTATTATGGGAGAATGAATTTTCAGTCCGTAATTTTCCACTTAAAACAGGCTTTCATCTGGTAAAGGACAGTTTGCTTACCGGAGGGTTGCATACTACACGGTATTTTTTTGTTCCAGCCGTTTGCGCAGCGGTACTGCAATGAAGCTAAGCACAGCGATGAATATCATGAGTGTTGCTGATGACCGGCCTATTAAATCACCGTTTCTTACGAAGAATGTCACCTTACCGGGGATACGGGGTTCCGCAAGAAGTGTTCCCTCCGTCCACCAGGGAATGGTTGAAATTATTTGTCCGCTATGATCAATATAGGCAGAGACGCCGGTGTTGGCAGCCCTGACAACAGGTCTCCTGGTTTCAATAGCCCTGAGGCAGCTGAATGAAAGATGCTGTTGGTATCCGTATGTTCCATTCCACCACCCGTCGTTGGTAATTACCGCAATTATATCTGCGCCGTTCCTGACGAAAGAAGCGACGTGTTCCGGGAAGGCAGACTCAAAACAGATTACCGGTGCCAGGCTGATGCCGGTATGATGATGTTTCATTACCGGGCGGCTGGTCTGACCATGGAACCCGGCCCCGGTTCCCCCGAGATAGGGAAAGAGCCTTTGCATGAATTTCAGTGATCTGCCGAATGGTCTCTCAATTCCGGGTACCAGGCGTGACTTGTGATAAACCGATTCTATTCCCTGTGAGCTGATACCCAGGGCTGAGTTATGGAATTTACGGTTACCTGTACCCGAAGAGGTTGTGGCACCGATAACCAGCATGGAATGCATATGACCGGAAAGATAGCAGGTTATTTTATTGATATACATATTATTATGTGTACTATCGAGGTTTATGGGGTCGTCGATGGTTGTTTCTGGAGCAATTATCCAGTCGGCTTCCTCTGTTTTTGCATTTGCGACGAGTGTTAGTGCAGAGTTTAACTGCACGGTAAAAGGGGTGGAGAACTTCTCACTGTATGGGTCGACGTTTGGCTGAACTAATATAACGGTTGTACCGGAAGCCGGGAGGGTTGATTGTTTGTTAAGCAGCCTCAGAGATAAGATCAGAGGTGCGGCTATAACAGCAGAGATTGCAGTGAGCCTGATAATACTGAGGGAGGTATTTCGGGGTTCAGATATGCGGGTTAACGTTGAAGCAATAAGCATATTTACTGTAAGTATCCACAGAGTACCACCGGCCACACCGGTAAATTCATACCACTGAATCATGCCGGTATTCCTGGCGAGGGCATTGCCAAGATTTAACCACGGGGAGAATAGCCAGAAGTTATTTGTGGCATATTCCATAGCCAGCCATGCAATTAGCACGTAAAGAGGGTTGTACTTCCCCCGCGATTTGATACCTGCAAGCCAGCCGATCCAGAAAGTGAATGCCATCAGAAACGAGTTGGTAGTAATTGAAGCAAGCATCAGCGGGATACCGGCAATTCTGGTCCAGCCTATTCCGCGGTATTAAAAATCAGGAATCCGGGCAGGATCATTATGAAAAGCAGCCTGTTACCGAACCTGTGATGGTCAGGCCGGGTTAAAGATGCCAGCATGAAGAATGGGATGAACGCCAGAAGAATAGTTATGCCGGAAAAGAAAGGCATCCAGGCCAGACCGGCCAGAGCACCTCCGGCAATCGAAGCAATGAAAACAGCAGTCTCCTTTCGCATGCCTTGTATCTGCATTTACGCTTCAAATTTAACCATTCTTTGGGCAGGGTGGCATGTCATGCAGGCTCTAAAGGACCATGTTTACCGGATATGTTTATATTTGCACCTGATTAAAGGGCAGATGCACGGAGAACTGACACTGTTACTCAAGGGGATGGCTGCAGGATTCACCATTTCGATGCCTGTTGGGCCGGTAGCTGTACTCTGCATAACCAGGACCCTTCGGAATGGCAGGTTATCGGGGTTTATTTCAGGAGCAGGGGGGGCAACTGCAGATACTTTTTACGCCCTGATTGCATCATTCGGGGTCACAATCGTAATCAGCTTCATTGAAGCAAACAAGACAGTTCTTCAGGTACTGGCAGGCATGCTTGTGCTTTATTTTGGATGGAGAATCTTCAGGGCCAACCCGGTGAGGGATTACCGTAACAAGGGCAAGGAGCAAAAGAGTCTTTTCAGTGACTATTTTACTGTACTGCCGATGGCATTTGCCAATCCGGTTTCAATGTTTGTATACCTCGGGGTCTTTTCCGGCTTGTCACTTACACATGAGGGTTCATCGAGGAGTATGATGGCATTGTTCATGGTACCCGGGGTAATAGCCGGAGCCCTGATGTGGTGGTTTACCCTTTCAGGTATAATAAGCTGGTTCAGGGATAGGATTAAACTCCGTACTCTATTGTTGATTAATCAGATAGCCGGGTCGGTGATTATAGTTTTTGGTTTAGTCTTAATTATTTCATTATTCATCACCTGAAAACATTAATTGGTCAATTTTGTTATATAATAGAAGCTAAAATGAACCGGCAATAATTGATTTTAATTAAAAGTTCATTAATGGGCATTAGATAAATTAAATTGTTCTTTGAAATCATGAAATAATCGCATCCGCAGCATTTATTTCGAGCGTGACGATTTGAATTAAAAAGGTGGATTTTTGCTTTGAGAAAAGCTTTAATCCATGAATCAAGGCAAGTATATCTTCGCTCAACTTACAGATTTTTTACCTCGCAGAGTATTTGACCGTATTGTTGACAAGTATGAAGGTAATAAGCGGGTAAGGTCTTTTACATGCTGGAATCAAATGCTTTGCATGGTGTTCGGGCAACTAACAGCCAGAGAAAGTATGCGAGATTTGATGCTAAGCCTTGAGGCACACCAGTCAAAGTACTATCATCTGGGTTTTGGGCCAACTGTCTCACGCAGAAATCTTGGTACGGCAAATGAAAAAAGGAATTGCAAAATCTTTGAAGAGTTTGCCTATGTTCTGATTGCAGAAGCACGCAGAAGTTGTTACCGTAATGATTTTGAGATAGAAGTTGATGGCAACGTTTATGCGCTGGATTCTACAACAATAGACCTTTGTTTAAGCGTCTTCTGGTGGGCTGAGTTCAGAAAGCATAAGGGAGGGATAAAACTCCATACGCTATTTGATATAAAAACTTCTATTCCCAGTTTTATCCAGATCACAACAGCCAAAGTTCACGATGTCAACATTATGGATCTCATTCCTTACGAAAGAGGGAGCTTTTATGTTGCTGACAAAGCATACACCGACTTTCATAGACTGTACCGGATAAATGCTAATGGATCATTCTTTGTGATAAGGGCTAAGGAGAACCTCAAGTTCAAACGGATGTATTCCAAGGCCGTAGATAAAACAACAGGCGTCATCAATGATCAGATTGGCAGGCTGCTGATTCCCAAATCCAGAAGTGAGTATCCGGAAAAACTGCGGCGAATAAAGTATTATGACTCCGAGCATGACCTTGAACTTGTTTTCCTAACCAATAACATGTACCTGAACGCCACTGAGATTGCTTTCCTTTATAAGAAAAGATGGGAAGTAGAGCTGTTCTTCAAATGGATGAAGCAACACCTTAAGATCAAATCTTTTTGGGGTGTTACTCTCAATGCAGTCAAGATCCAGATGTACTGTGCAATCATCGCTTACTGTCTGGTTGCTTTGGTTGGTTACAAATTGAAAGTTGGACGCACAATCTACGAAATCTTACAGATTCTTAGCATCTCTCTACTAGACAAAGCGCCTGTTAAAGAGATACTTACGCGATACAATTACAATAATGTCAAAGAACTTAAAAATAACCAGTTAATAATCAGTGGGTTTTAAGTGCCCACTAGTGT
>Ga0116204_1000035_pt1 | contig 56734 bp, 51 predicted proteins | sample LakKivwa52mmetaG_FD_94481 | JGI IMG/M metagenome (GOLD analysis project Ga0116204, IMG submission 94481) | Anoxic lake water microbial communities from Lake Kivu, Rwanda to study Microbial Dark Matter (Phase II) - Lake Kivu water 52m metaG | ecosystem: Environmental > Aquatic > Freshwater > Lake... | reverse complement strand
TTTATGAGCGATAAGTCAATAGTGCCTGTTTCACCCAAAAAGGTTGAATGGCTGAAAGCGGAGATCACCAAAAAATAATTCCGGTCCCCATGCCTGTGATCCGCGAACCATATCATTTGTTTGCCGACCCCATAAGGTATTACAATGCCATGATCGACGATATTGAAGCGGCAGTGGACTATATTTTTATTGAAACATATCGTATTGGAAATGACGTTATTGGCACACGTTTCAAGGATGCATTGATCCGTAAAGCAAAAACAGGTGTTGAAATAAAAGTGCTTATAGATGCATGGGGAAGCAGTGGTGTGAATAATTCGTTTTTCGACGAGTTGATTCGCCTTGGTGGTGAAGTTCGTTTTTTCGAGAAGATTAAATTCAACAGCGATGTTTTCACCCGGGGACACAAACGAAACCACCGCAAACTACTGATCATTGACGATGAAATCACCTATATTGGTTCTTCCAATTTCACCGAATACAATTTAAACTGGCGTGAATCGGTGCTCCGGATCAAAAGTGAGCTTACACTGGCATTCAAAAAGGTATTCCGGCAGGATTGGAAAATCTATAACAAATATGTGTTTGCCAAGTCAAATTATCTTCGGCTGATCCGGCACGGTGGCTTTGAGATTGTCCGCGACATGCCATCTATCACCAAACAACGCATCATGCGTCGATACATTCATTTGATACGGAATGCCGTAACATCGGTCGTTGTTGTCACACCGTATTTTCTTCCGGGCTATATGCTGCGTAAAGCCATGGTTGAGGCGGTTCAGCGTGGCGTTGACGTTCAGGTAGTCATCCCGAAGCGTTCCGATGTTGGACTGGTTGATATTCTGCGCAACAAATATATGGGCCCGCTGCACCAGAGCGGCATCCGGTTCAAAATGTATCTTCCGCACAACCTCCACGCCAAGTTGATGCTCGTCGATAACAACGTGTTCTCCGTAGGGTCTTCTAACTTCGATTACCGGAGCTTTCGGTATATGTACGAAATAACCCTCATCGGAAATGAACCTGCGCTGACTGCTCAGGTGTCGGACCACATAACATTCACACTGGAGAATACCGAAGATTTCGACTATGCTGTGTGGGCGCGCCGCCCGCTTATCAACAAATTCTTCGAATGGCTGTTGCTCCCGGTCAGGCATTTGCTCTAATGGTTAATATTTTGGAAATTTCAGGTTAACCCTACTCCCTGTCAGCCAAATAATCCTATCTTTGCCACGATTTGTTAATAATTTCACAATTCAATTAATCCCCCCCTAGAAAGGAGTACATTTTATGAAAGAGCAGATGACCTCGAAACTGGCCATGGAGCTTGAAGACAAGTACGGTGCACATAATTATCACCCGCTTCCGGTGGTTCTGGCCAAAGGTCAGGGCGCCAAAGTTTGGGATGTAGAAGGCAAGGAATACTTTGATTTCCTTTCGGCCTATTCTGCCGTCAATCAGGGCCACTGTCACCCAAAAATTATCAATGCTTTGATCGATCAGGCCAAAACCCTCACACTGACATCACGCGCATTCTTCAATGATTCGCTCGGTGTGTATGAAAAATATATCACTGAGTTTTTTGGTTACGATAAGATATTGCCCATGAATACAGGTGCCGAAGGCGACGAAACAGCACTGAAACTTTGCCGTAAATGGGCTTATATGAAAAAAGGAATTGCCGAGAATCAGGCAAAGATCATTGTGTGCGAGCACAATTTCCACGGCCGCACCATCACCGTTATCAGCATGTCGACCGACCCAGATTCACGCGGTGGTTTTGGACCGTTCACACCAGGATTTATCACCATTCCCTACAACGATCTTGATGCACTGGCCGAAGCACTTAAAGATCCAAATGTGGCAGGTTTCCTCGTTGAACCCATTCAGGGTGAGGCTGGTGTTTATGTGCCCCAGGAGGGCTACCTGAAAAAAGCCTACGATATGTGTAAGGCTAAGAACGTGCTGTTCATTGCCGATGAAGTTCAAACCGGTATTGCACGCACAGGCAAGCTGCTGGCCTGCGACCATGAAGGCGTTAAGCCCGACATTCTGATCCTTGGCAAAGCATTATCGGGCGGGGTTTATCCTGTATCAGCCGTGTTGGCAGACGACGACATCATGTTGTGCATCAAACCGGGCGAACATGGTTCAACTTTTGGCGGTAATCCTGTAGCAGCCAAAGTAGCCATTGCAGCTCTGGAAGTTGTAAAAGAAGAAAATCTTGCCGACAAGGCTGAGTATCTTGGTCAGATTTTCCGAGAGGAAATGCGCAATATCAACAGTGATATGGTGGAATTGGTCAGGGGAAAAGGCCTGCTGAATGCCATTGTCATTAAACCCAAAAACGGCAAAACCGCATGGGATGTTTGTGTGAAAATGGCCGAAAATGGTTTGCTGGCCAAGCCTACTCACGGACACATTATCCGCTTTGCTCCGCCACTCGTCATTACCGAAGAGCAATTGAGGGAGGCTGTCGGAATTATCAAGGCATCAATCCTTTCTTTTAACTAAGAAAATGGTTACATAAAGAAACGGGCGGCCTTTTCAGGCCGCCCGTTTTAGTTTCCGTTCCTTCGCAAAGGAATCGGGTAAGTACAGTATTAGTGTTGGTTTAGATTGCTTGTTTAAAGTTGGATCCCACACGGTTCCAGTCAACCAGGTTCCAGAATGCCGATACATAATCAGGCCTTTTGTTTTGATATTTAAGATAATAAGCGTGTTCCCAAACGTCAAGACCCAGAATGGGCTGACCTTTGCATTCGGAAACATCCATCAATGGATTGTCCTGATTGGGAGTAGAACACACCTCGAGTTTGCCGCCGGGCAACACACACAGCCATGCCCAACCGCTGCCAAACCTTGTTTTGGCTGCATTGCTGAATTTTTCGCGAAAATCGGCAAAAGAACCAAAATCACGTGCAATAGCAGATGCCAGTTCGCCCTGTGGTTCTCCACCTCCCTGAGCCGACATGATATTCCAGAACAACTCATGATTATAGTGCCCGCCACCATTGTTGCGCACGGCAACCGGAAACTTGCTGATGTTGCGCAGGAGTTCGGTAAACTCCATTCCGGCCATGTCCGTATCTTTTACGGCTGCCTGCAGATTGTCGAAATATGCTTTGTGGTGCCTGCTGTGGTGGATTTCCATAGTCATGGCATCAATATGGGGTTCTAATGCATTGTAAGCATATGGAAGTCCCTGAAAAATAAGTTCACTGACTTTTGTCATATCATTTGATTTTAAAGGTGCAAAATTATAAATTATTTAGAATTGTTCTAAATAACATCACATAAGTTAAACAAAATTAACACTGAAAAGTTTGGCGGGTTTAGAACTCAACCACCAGTTTAAGATTTATCTGCCTGGGCGTAAGATAGTTGGGAACGGCATATTGTCGGTTTTCGATGTCCTTGACCCAAATGTAAGAGATGGTGTTGTTTATCTGCAGGAGGTTAAATACTTCAAGGCTGATCCAGCTATTCTTTATATGACGCAGCAGTGAATTGGGTCTGAGCACAGAGTGTTCGCCGACAAGTTGTTTGCTGAATCCGATATCCACCCTCCGGTAGGAAGGCATTCTGAGGGTTTGTGCACTTCGCTGCGCATTAGGAGGGCCAAACGGCAGGCTGGTACCAAACAATAATTTCAGGTGTACCCTGAAAGTCGGATAACCTGGGAAATAATCCTGAAAGAAAATACTGAAATTCAATAGTTGATCAGAAGGTCTGGGAATCATCCCGGGAAACAAACGCAGGGTGTCGGCTGCTTCATTGTTTATAAATACCCTGTTTCCTTCTTCGTCAACCCAGATATCTGTGAAGTCATCCTTGATATCTTCTTCTGTTTTCATGAGCGACAGGCTCATCCAGCTTTCCACCCCACTTACAAATTCACCGTTTACCTTCAGGTCGAGTCCGGTTGCATAACCTTTGGCCTGCTGGTCGGCGTAATATCTTATCCGCACATTATCAACCTCATAAGGCACAAGTTTGTTCAGAAACTTGTAATACAGCTCGCCGGTAAACACAAAAGGCCTGTTCCATGCCATGAAATTCAGGTCAGTACCGGCCACCAGATGAACCGATTGCTGCGAACGGCCTTCGGGATAAAGGCTGCCATCGAAGAGCCTGAGTTCGCGGTAGAAGGGCGGCTGATTATACACTCCCCCAGCCAACCTGAACGACATCTCACGTTCCCATAAAGGTTTGTAAGCAATACTTGCCCTCGGACTGATTTTGAATTCTTTGCCATAATCCCAGTAATTAGCCCGGATACCGGCAGTGACCACAAACTCATCACCCATTTTGTTGAAGATGTTCCAGGCCTGTTGTGCATAAGCGCTATAGGTGCCGATATTGATTTTGTTGTCGGCCTTCACTGATTGGCTCAATTCAAAATCAGGGCGTTCGGGTGACGGATTACCCGGTATCCAGGGTTTCAGCGGAAGGCTGTATCCCGCCGAATCAATCATTTCCCATTCGTGCACCCTGTCGTGTATGTTCTGGTGCTGAAACTTCAAACCCCATTTAGTGACCGACCCTCTGCCGATCAGCGTACCTTTATGCTCGATGTTGAATACCCGGGCATCAAAATAATTGCGCGCATGTTCGAGGAAACCGCCCACTCCCTGTGCCTGCACAACATTGCCAAACTGTTCGCTGCCCGGAGAAGTTTCTAGCCGGCCGATCCAGTATTGTCCGAGCACATCATAAGTTTCTGTTTCCACCGTGCTGAATGCCGAGGCAATAAGTTTCAGGTCGAGGTTTTTATCGGGCTTATGGCTCAAAGTAAAAGCACCCATACCGGTTTCGTAGCTGTCCACTTCCTGACCCTCGAAGAAGATATTGAGCCGGTAGGCTTCCTGAATGGTTCCAAAGTCGGTTTGCCGGCTTTCGGGAATGAGTGTGTACCTGTTCCGCGAATAATATCCCAGCATCGAAAGTTCCCATTTCGGATGCAGTCCGTAGGTGATCATGGTTTGAATATCGGAGAAGTTAGGGCGGTATGAACCCTGTGTCTCGAGTGCATTGAGCAGGTATGCTGTGGTTTTGTAGCGGGCACCGAGCAAATAGGTTAATCTTCTGTTCGACTGAGCGCCTTCCACATGCATCTCGGCCCCCAACAGGCTTGCCGTCACAGATCCTGCGGTTTCGGTTGGCCTCTTATAGGTAATGTCCAGTACAGAAGAAAGCTTGTCACCATATTCGGCGTTGAACCCTCCTGCTGAGAATAATATAGAAGAAACAAGTGCCGAATTAAGAAAACTCAGTCCTTCCTGCTGACCCGAGCGCACCAAAAAAGGTCTGTAAATTTCGATATCGTTGACATATACCAGATTCTCATCGAAGTTTCCACCCCTGACGGTATATTGCGAACTGAGTTCATTGTTGGAGGAAACTCCCGGCAATGTTTTGATCAGGTCTTCGATACCACCTCCCGAACTGGGTATTTGCATGGCTTGTCTGGGATTGAGCCGGGTAAGGCTGGTCGAACGCAGTTTCTCATCTCTTACTTCGAGTGAAGGGAGCATGGTGGCGGACTCAACGAGTATAACATTCAACTGGCGCCGTTCATCGGGTTTTAGTCTGAGCAAAAACTCCTGCTGTTCAAATCCGACAAATGAAACAGCAAGTCTGACAGGTATTTCGGCCGGCACCTTAATTTCAAAGCGACCCGATCTGTCCGTCGTAACTCCTCCCTGTGCACCAAGCAGAGCCACATGTGCCAGTTCCACAGCCCTGCTTCTCTGGTCGGTAACCGTACCCCACACCGTTGCCGTTTGGCCCACGCCACGGACAGGAAACAGCCCGAAGACCGTTGCAACCAATGTCAGCACAAAAAACCTCTTGAGCAAAAGCATATGTCAATAACTCGAAGGATTGTGTTTTATTTTATCACATTATAAAGGCAAAGCAACAAAAAAAGCCGCTGTGGTCAACAGCAGCTTTCCGGTATTTCTTACAAATATTTTTTAGCTCTTAAAGAGAAAACCCTGATCAGCAGCCTTTTGGATGGCATTGTATATACCTACCTTGTTAATAGTGCGCAGGCCTGCTGCAGATACCTTAAGGGTGATCCACTGATCCATTTCCGGAACGAAAAAACGTTTTACCTGAAGGTTAGGCTCAAACGTCCTGCGGGTTTTGCGGTTCGAGTGCGAAACATTGTTCCCTGTAATTACCTTTTTTCCTGTGATCTGGCAAATCTTCGACATGATAATAAGTTTTTAAAGCCCTGTTAAAAAGGGAGTGCAAAGTACGATCATTTTTTTGAATTGTGCAAGTCTGCAAGCAAAAAAGTACAAGAGATTGATCTGCAACGTTATTGTATTGACAATCAATCTGATTATCCGTCTTTACGTCTTATCTGTTTTTGTACATTCGGTCGTAATACTGCTGATATGTCCCGGAAGTAACTTCATCGAGCCAGTCTTGATTGTTCAGGTACCAATCAACGGTGAGTCTGATTCCCTCTTCAAATTGAAGTGAAGGAACCCAACCGAGTTCGCGTTGCAGTTTTGAGGAATCGATGGCATATCTGAGGTCGTGTCCGGCCCTGTCTTTCACATATGTAATCAGACTTTCGGATGTTCCCGCGGCATTTCCCAGTTTTTCATCCATAACAGCACACATGAGTTTTATCAGGTCAATATTTTTCCATTCGTTGTGACCACCTATGTTGTATGTTTCGCCGTCGTGGCCTTTGTGGAATATCACATCAATGGCACGTGCATGATCCACCACATAGAGCCAGTCGCGGACGTTTTCGCCTTTTCCATATACCGGCAGTGGTTTTTTATGACGTATATTATTGATGAATAAAGGTATCAGTTTTTCGGGGAATTGATTCGGACCATAGTTGTTCGAGCAATTCGAAATTACCACGGGCAGGTTGAATGTGTCGTGATAAGCCCGAACAAGGTGATCGCTGCTTGCTTTTGAAGCCGAATAGGGGCTGTGCGGGTCGTAGGGAGTTGTTTCGGTAAACATGCCTGTATCGCCCAGTGAGCCATACACTTCATCAGTTGAAATATGATAAAACCTCTTGCCTTCAAAATCATTCTGCCAATAATGACGGGCAGCATTCAGCAAGTTTACAGTTCCAACAATATTGGTCATGATAAACTCCATGGGGTTGGCAATGGAACGATCCACATGCGACTCGGCAGCAAGGTGAATAACACTGTCGAACTGGTATTTTTTGAACAGTTCCATGATATGTTCTCCTTCAACAATGTCGGCTTTCAGAAAATGATAATTGGGCAGGTTTTCAACATCTCTGAGGTTGGCCAGGTTTCCGGCGTAGGTTAGTTTATCGAGGTTATAGATATCGTGTTGCGGATACTTGTTTACAAAAAGCCGAACAACATGCGAGCCTATAAATCCTGCGCCTCCTGTGATTAAAATTCTTCTCATAATTTTGTGTTTTAACTGGATATCTTGGTTTGCAACAATTCCATGAACGCTATTTATGCTCATTGACGGCTCCTGTAAGCCTTTTCCCATTTCCAGGCCGATGCTGTCATTTCATCGAGTGATTTTAAGGCTTTCCATCCCAGTTCATTGTTTGAAAAAGCCGGGTTGGCCCAAACCTGTTCCACATCCCCAGCTCTGCGACCAACGATGCGGTAATTGAGTTTCTCTCCCGAAACCCTTTCGAACGAACGGATAACCTCCAACACCGAGTATCCGTTACCGGTACCCAGATTGAATACCTCGAAGGGTTTCTTCATTTGCTGTCCGATCATACGCTTTATGGCAACAACATGCGCCTGTGCGAGATCAACCACATGGATATAATCCCTGATCGCAGTACCGTCGGGCGTGTTATAATCATCGCCAAAAACACTCAGTTGCTGCCTGAGTCCGATGGCGGTCTGTGTGATAAAAGGCACCAGGTTATTTGGTACGCCAAGTGGCAACTCGCCGATCAGAGCTGAGTCGTGTGCACCAATAGGATTGAAATACCTCAATGCGATGGCATTCAGCTTTGATGAACGAATGGTGTCGGAAATAACTTCTTCGGAAATCTGTTTTGTGTTGCCATATGGTGATTCGGCCTTCTTTATAGGGGCCAGTTCCGAAACAGGCAACTCATCGGGTTGACCATACACCGTGCAGGAACTCGAAAACACAAGGTTGGGAATGTTGTTCAGCATCATGCCTTCAAGTATGTTCATCAACGATACCAGATTGTTGCGGTAATACATCAGAGGCTTTTCGACCGATTCGCCAACGGCTTTGTAGGCAGCAAAATGAATGATACCCTTCAGGTCGGCATGACGGCTAAAAAAATCTGCAGTGCGCTCACGGTCAACCAGATCGAATTGTTCAAACACCGGCCTGATGCCGGTGATGGCTTCAATGGAATCAATTACGCCTGCTTGTGAGTTAGAAAGATTATCAACGATAACTGTGGTGAATCCTTGTTGCTGCAATTCAACAACGGTGTGTGAGCCAATGTAGCCGGTACCACCTGTGACCAGTATTTTCATAATGCTGTTTTGATGTTCAAAAATAGGGAATTAAGTAGTAAAACATACAAATTTCCAAAATATGCTTTCTTTTATTTTCAAATGAATAAAAAGTCGTTTCCCTGACACAAAACTATCTCAGAAATAATCTGTTCAATGGAAACAGAACCAATAAGTAGCTGTTTCCATGAGTAATTAAACCAGTTTCCTAACCCTGTTGTTTTCGAGGATATATGTTTCGCCACTTTCAGGGCACATGGCTTTGTTGTCATCGCCAAAACGCAGTCTGTGACCGAATTCACTCATCCAGCCTGTTTGTCGGGCCGGGTTTCCGACCACGAGTGCATAAGCCGGTACTTCCTTAGTGACCACCGCACCGGCTCCGATGAATGCAAATTCGCCAATGTCGTGTCCGCAGACAATTGTAGCATTGGCTCCGATGCTGGCGCCTTTCCTCACAACAGTGCGCATATATTCACCCCTTCGGTTCACGCCGCTCCGTGGATTGATCACATTGGTAAACACCATTGACGGTCCAAGAAAAACATCGTCTTCACAAATAACACCTGTGTAGATGCTCACATTATTCTGAACCTTACAATTCTTACCCAGCACCACACCTGGCGAAACCACCACATTTTGTCCGATGTTGCAGCGTTCGCCAATAATACAGTTGCTCATAATATGGCTGAAATGCCAGATTTTCGTTCCTTCGCCGATCTGACAGCCGTCGTCAACAACAGCGGTTTCGTGCGCAAAATAATTTATGTCCTCGCTCATTATTTTTATATTATTCCGGTTCACTATTCAGGCTGCAAAATACTGATTTATTCGTCAGCAGGTTTTTATATGCTGAAAATCATTTTGAAAATACACAAAAAAAACCCGGCATAAGGTCATATCCGGGTTGATTATCAATATATTATATCCGAAAAACATTTGACTTTCCGGATAAATTCCCAAGGCTGATTATTGATTCTGCACAAATTCAAGCACCGAGGAAGCTACGTATTCAAGGGTTTCATCGTCAAACTCGGTGTGGATGGGCAGCGAAATAACTGTCTTACTGAGGTTTTCCGTAACCGGAAAATCGCCTCTTTTATAGCGGGGATCGATGTAGGCCTTTTGCAGGTGCAGCGGCACCGGATAATATATGGCACTCGAGATGCCTTTCGACTGGAGGTGATCCATGAGTTTCTGCCGGTTGATGCAGTGCGTTACCAGAGTATATTGGTGGAATACATGTGTGGTGAACGGAGCCGTAACAGGCGTTTTCAGTTTGTCGCTTTTGGCAAACTCCCTATTGTAGAAATTGGCAGCATATCTGCGTGCTTCAGCATACTCATCCAGGTGTCTGAGTTTTATATCAAGTATAGCAGCCTGAATGCTGTCGAGTCTTGAATTCACACCTACATAGTCGTGATAATACCTAACCGCCATTCCGTGGTTGACTACTACCCTTAACTGGGCAGCGAGCTCGTCATCGTTGGTGAATATCGCCCCGCCGTCACCATAACAACCCAGGTTTTTCGAGGGGAAAAAGCTCGTGCAGCCGATATGGCCAATAGTTCCTGCTTTGCGCACACTTCCGTCCTTTGAGGTGTAATCAGCACCAATGGCCTGGGCATTGTCCTCAATAACAAAAAGATTGTGTTTGCCGGCTATTTCCATAATGGCATCCATGTCGGCAATCTGACCAAAAAGATGCACTGGCACAATTGCTTTTGTCCGCGGCGTAATGGCTCTTTCAATGGCCTCCGGATCGATATTGAAGGTCTCGGGATCAACATCCACCAGTACCGGAGTGAGCCTGAGCAAAGCAATCACTTCGGCCGTTGCAATGAAAGTGAAAGATGTTGTTATGACTTCGTCGCCCGGCTGAAGGTTCAGCGCCATCATGGCTACCTGAAGCGCATCAGTACCGTTGGCACAAGGAATCACATGTTTGATGCCAAGATATTTCTCGAGACTTGTCTGAAACTGCTTCACAGCCGGTCCGTTGATAAAACTGGCATTGGAAAGAATCTCGGAAATCGCGCTGTCAACTTCGGGTTTAATCTTTTTGTATTGGCCGACGAGGTCAACCATGGGGACTTGCTTCATCATTAATGGATTTATAAAATTTGCCGCAAAAGTATTGATAATAATTTCACAATATCAAATTCTACAATCAAATAAGCGCTGGCTTCATCTGAATTTTCAGATATAACTACAGGTATATTGGCAGACTGTTTACCTTTGCAGCAAACGAACCGCTATGTCAGTTAAAAGGTTTCTGCTTCTGTTTATTGTAGCTTTTGTGCAGCAACTTCAGGCTCAGCGGAGCATTTCGGACAGCACCGTGTCCACATTTATGTTTCATGCTGCCTATTCTTTACAGTTTCCATCCGGAGATTTGACTCAATATTTTGGCGTTAATTCTACAATTGGCGGCGGCATTATGTATAAGTCGGACAAAAACTGGATCAATGGCATAGCCGGCAGTTACCTTTTCGGTGATCAGGTGAAGAACAGGGCCGAACTGTTGTCAATGATCAGTACGAGTGAAGGTGAGGTTATTGACGGCGACGGCCTAAATACCAGTCTGGCTCTGTTCGAACGTGGGTTTCACCTCAGATATACCACCGGAAAACTTTTTCCGGCCTTTGGACCCAATCCCAACTCTGGCTTTATCGTGATGGCCAGCATCGGTTATCTCGCCCACCACATCCGCATTGAAACACAGTTTGGGTCTGCCCCTCAGCTTCAGGGTGATTACGCAAAAGGTTACGATAAACTCCGCGGTGGTTTAGCATTGGGTGCCGAGGCAGGGTACATGATTATGAGCAATTCAAGAATCCTCAATTTCAGTGCTGCGTTCGAAGTCGTACATGCCCGGACGAAAAGCCTTCGCGACTATGATTTCAGCATCAGGGCAAAGGATAACAACCGCTACAGCGATACGTATTTCGGCATCAGACTGAACTGGTATATACCCACCTATCAGCGAAGTCCGCAGAAATTTTATTATTACTGATATTCATGCGACTGATTTATAACCTGTTCATCCGATTGTATGGCCTGGGAGCTATGTTGTCGGCAAGGTTCAATCCCAAGGCGGCACAATGGGTTTCGGGCCGACAAAATCAGGCCGGCTATTTGCGTCAGGCGGCAAACAGATCGGATAACTGGCTGTGGTTTCATGCTTCATCACTGGGCGAATTTGAACAAGGCCGTCCGCTGATCGAAGCCGTCAAACAACAACATCCCGAATATCAGGTTTTATTGACTTTCTTCTCTCCTTCGGGTTTTGAAGTCCGTAAAAACTATGAACACGCCGATTGTGTAGCCTACCTTCCTGCCGACACCCCTGCCCATGCACGTGCTTTTGTTCAGCAGTTCAGGCCAAAAGCAGCCTTTTTTATCAAATATGAATTTTGGTTCAACTATATAAAAGTGCTGCACGACGAGGGAATACCCTTGTACTTCATTTCGGCCCGGTTCAGACCATCTCAGCACTTTTTCAGTTTCTACGGTTTCTGGTTCAGGAAGCAACTTGGAAGGATAACTCATTTTTTTGTTCAGGATAAAGAATCAACACAACTGCTGCACAACAATGGCATCACTCAGGCAACTGAGACAGGCGATACACGTTTTGACAGAGTAGCGAAGCTGGCCACGACCGCCCGTCATTTTCCTGATATTGTTCAGTTTAAGGGAAACCGAAAACTCATCATCGCAGGAAGCACCTGGCCGCCCGATGAGCAGTTACTCTCGTCTCTGCTTATCGAACTCACCGAAAACTGGGCAATGATTCTTGCACCGCATGATGTTGGTGCAGCACATTTATCAGAATTGTCCAGATCAATACCTGTACAACATCAGTTCTACAGCCGCTTCGATCCCGAACAGCCATGCAAAGTCCTGATAATTGACAGCATAGGAATATTATCCCAACTGTACCAATATGCCGCCTTTGTTTATATCGGCGGCGGCTTTGGACAATCCATCCACAACATACAGGAACCCGTGACTTTTGGATGTCCGGTTATTTTCGGACCGAAATACCAAAAATTTTCAGAAGCTGTTGATTTGATCAGGCTTGGAGGGGCTTTTGCGGTGCACAATGAGACAGAATTGATTCATACAGCGAAAAAACTGATGCGCGATGAAACGTATCGTAAAACATGCTCATCTGTTTGTAAAAATTATGTTTCCGCTCAGACAGGAGCCACTGAAAAAATTATGGGCTACTTACGGAACAACCTGTTTATCTGACATTAAGCCTGCTTCGTTAAAAAGCTGATTCTAGCTATTTTTTGCAGCACAAAACCTTCCGATTCTCTCACAGATCATATCCACAATCGTGAGCGGCAGTTCATAAAAGAAAGGCAGCCTGAGCAGTGTTGCAGCAAATCTGTCAGCGTTCGGTAAAGCCCTGCCATCATGCAAAGGGGTAAAAAACTTGCTTCTGTGCAGCGGCAGATAATGAAAAACAGACTGCACCATGTTGGCATTCAAATAGTCTATCATCTCATTGCGTCCCTGCTCATCAGGCATCAGCAGATAAAACATGTGGCCATTATTCACAGCATAATCAGGTATGCGGGGCAGTTCAAAAAAACCCTGATCGGCAAGCGGTTTCAGGTTGTGATAGTAGCGGTTCCAGATCTCGATGCGCTTTTTTTGTATTTCATCTGCCTGCTGCATCTGCCCGTATAGCACTCCGGCTGTTATATCTGAAGGCAGAAATGAAGACCCGATATCTACCCAACCGTATTTGTCGGTTTCCCCACGGAAAAATGCTGCCCTGTCGGTCCCTTTCTCCCAGATGATTTCAGCCCTGCGGATGTATTTCGGATCGTTTATGGCGAGCATTCCTCCTTCCCCGGTACTGATGTTTTTGGTTTCGTGAAACGAAAACATGCCGAAATGCCCGATACTTCCGAGCGGTTTTCCTTTATACGTCGATTCTATGGCATGAGCGGCATCCTCAATGACTACAAGTTCATGCTTTGCCGCCAGATGCATTACCGCATCCATGTCAACGGCCACTCCTGCATAATGCACCACTACTATGGCTTTTGTTGCAGGCGTAATCAGGGCTTCCATAGCATCCACATCAATGTTCGGGTGAGCGGCAGTGGAATCGGCAAACCTGATGGAGGCGCCCCGAAGCAGAAACGGATTGGCCGTGGAAACAAAAGTAAAACTGGGCATAATCACCTCATCACCCGGTTTGAAGCCGATGAGCAGACATGCCATTTCAAATGCATCAGTACAGGAAGTGGTCAGAAAACACTTCTTTATCCCATAGCGCTCCTCAAACAAACTGTGGCACTTGCGTGTATAGGGCCCGTTTCCGGATATATGTCCGGAATAGGCAGCATTAACGATATGTTGTATTTCGTGCCCTGCAAACCAGGGTTTGTTGAAAGGAATTTTCATCGTATCTGAAACAATATAAGTTTGCGAAAGTACATTTTTTCATAAAAAACTCACATAAACCTGTATGATTGGATGGAATATAATGGTTGGAAATACGGTTTGCGTAATTAAGGTATCTTTGCCGGCCACAACAAAATCAACTACACGTGCATATCATGAACGAGCATAATTTACATAACAACACCTACGATTTCCTGACACACCATCCTGATCCGCTGCTCAGAAATGTTGCAAGCATGGTAGATGTAATTATGTCCAGAGCAGCGGAAACCCCTGATCATGTGGTGTTCAGGTTTTTGCCTGAAGGTACTGACGAAGGTGAATCACTCAGTTTCAGCCAGCTCGATGTCATGGCTCGCCGTGTCGCCGTCAGTTTGCAGCAGACAGGTCAAAAAGGCGACAGGGTTGTTCTTTTCTTTCCACCGGGAATTCCATACATTGTGTCATTATTTGCGTGTTTCTACGCAGGTATGGTAGCTGTTCCGGCCTATCCGCCCCGACGCAACCGATCCTCCTATCGTGTTTTCAGTATTGTTGAGAATGCAGGGGTTTCGGTCTGCCTCACCACGCAGCAGGTGCTCAGGGACATAGAGCGAAATTTTGCTTCAGATTTCGCATCCCGTACAATCAATTGGATTTGTTACGAAGATGCTGTTAAAAGTGAACCGTCAACCTGGATCGACCCTTACATCAACGGACAGGAACTCGCACTGCTGCAATACACCTCGGGCTCGACCGGTGAACCCAAAGGAGTCATGATCACCCATTATCAGATTCTCTACAACTCTGAATACATCAGGCAGTCCTTTGGTTTCAGCAAACAAACCATTGGCATGAACTGGCTACCCATATACCACGACATGGGTTTGATCGGAACGATCATGCAGGCACCTTACATTGGAGCACTCAGTATCACCATGCCACCGGTCGCGTTTCTGCAGGATCCGCTCAAATGGCTGAAAGCCATAACAAAATACAAGGTTACCACCGCCGGCGGACCCAACTTCGGCTTCGATCATTGCATCAACAAAGTTCCTGAAGCTGAGATTGAACAACTCGACCTGAGCAGTATGGAAACATTTTTTTGCGGAGCAGAGCCGGTACGGGCCAAAACCATGCAGGATTTTGCATCCTTTTTTGCAGCAGCAGGTGCCAGACCCGAGCAGTTATACCCCTGCTACGGTATGGCCGAAACAGTGTTGATCGTGACAGGAGGAAACAAACTCAGTCCGTTGCGCTTTGTTACCATCAACAGTAAATCCCTGGCGCAGGGTAAGATCGAAAAAGTGGATGAACACCATCCCGATGCCGTCACACTTACCGGATGCGGCCACACCTGGCTCGACACAATAGTAAGGATAGTTCACCCCGAAACCTATGAAGCTGTGCCTGATCATCAAACAGGCGAAATCTGGATCAGCGGAAGCGGTGTAACTCAGGGATACTGGGGCAGACCAGAAGAAAACCTCCGCACCTTCGGCGCGCAGATCAAAGGCGAAGGAACGGTGAAATATTTCAGATCGGGCGATCTGGGATTTCTTGATGGAAACGAACTTTATATCACCGGCCGCATCAAGGATCTGCTTATCTTCCGGGGTGTTAACTTCTACCCAACCGATATTGAGTTTGCTGTACAAGAAGCCCATCCGGCCCTGAGAAAAAATGCCGGTGCAGCCTTTCCGGTTCTCGTTAGAGGCGAAGAACAACTTGTCATAGCTCAGGAAGTGGAACGAAGCAGTATGCATAACCTGCCTGAATCAGAGATATTTTCTGCCATCCGACAGACTATTGCCGAAGAATTCGAACTTTCGGTGTATGCCATTGTGCTGCTCAGACCGGGCAGCGTACCATTGACTTCATCAGGGAAGATTCAGCGCAGGGTGGCCAAATATGGCTACCTTACAGGCGAACTTCAATTCATTGCCATTTGGGAAAAGGAAAGTAGGATTGAAAACATCAACGTGCCGGCCGAAACCATCACACGCGAAAACCTCGAAGCATGGCTAGTGCAATGGGTCAACCAAAAACTTCATATACCAAAAGAGGAGATCGATGTGGACAAACCTATCACTTCTTTCGGGCTCGACAGCCTCGCTGCGGTGAGTCTGGAAAGTGAAATCAGCGCGCACTTCGGCTACATTTGGCACATAAGCCTGTTTATGGCAGACACAACCATCAGGCAACTGGCAATTGACGGCGTTGCCATATACGAACAGGAAAGCCAAACAAAAGAATAAAATCAGTGTTTCGGACTGTGTAGGAGTGTGAAAACAGACATTCTGGCAGGCACTAATCTTTAGGTTCATTTTATCCGGCACATGAATTCTTCTTTTGAATATCTTGCTCTATCTAAGCTGTTCTGATTTGTTTCTTATCATCCAAACACCAGACTTTCTCTGCCAATGATGTCAGAATAGAAGACCCTCCAGTCAGTTTCCATTTATCCTGGCCAAAAAACCGCCGGTAACATTAAACTTTGTTTGCCAAATGGTTGTTTAGGCATTGAATTTGTGGTAAATTTATCATCAAATGATGGCTATGAAAGACCTGAATGAATTGCGTGCACTGATTAGTCTGGTAGATGAACCGGATGTAGTGATGTATGCACAGGTTTCGAGGCGCATCATCGACTATGGTGTTGAGGCACTTCCTGAGCTCGAAGCAGCATGGGAAAATACCCTCGACGATTTCCTCCAGCAGCGACTTATCAGCATTATTCACAACATTCAGCAGGAACACCTCTATTCGGAACTAAGCAATTGGGGTAAATTTGGCAACAACGACCTGCTCAAAGGATTTATGCTGGTTACCCGATTCCAGTATCCCGACCTTGACCTGGAAAAAGTTACCCGCGAAGTGGGAAGAATCGCACAGGAAGTTTGGCTCGAACTCAACAACAACCTCACAGCTCTCGAAAAGGTGAAGGTGGTCAACCATGTGTTGTTTGATATCAACAAATTCGGAGGCAACACCAGCAACATTCATTCATCGGAAAATTTTTACCTGAAAAACCTTCTCGACAACCGCAAAGGCAATTCGCTTTCGCTGGGAATGCTTTATGTGATGATCGCACAAAGTCTCAAAATACCCGTGTATGGTGTTGATCTTCCGAAGCATTTTATTCTTGCTTACGTGGATGAGCACCACCACGAACCCGAAGAAGAAGTTCTGTTCTATCTGAATCCTTTCAACAAAGGAGCCGTGTTTACGCGTAACGAAATCAACCTGTACATCAAACAGATGAACCTTGAACCTAGTGAAAGCTACTTTAAACCCTGCACCAACCTCACCATGATCCGCCGAATGGTCAACGGACTTATCGATGCCTACAATTCACAAAACAATACTGAAAAAGCCGCCGAACTGCAGCATCTGCTCACCAGTCTGGATTTCTGAAAGTAACACGTCTGAACTCCTGAAACCCTTCATACAAACAATCATTTCATTGATAACTTAATGCAATTCAGGTTCTGCGGAAAAACCTGATGATGTCTACATTAAAAGTGATGATAGAAGGTTAATCGAAACAGGAACCGAGGTTAATGTAAATCATGTTTTACCGCAAAGGCCGCAAAGAAAGACCGTAAAGGCCGCAAAGGTCAACTGCCTTCCAATATGCTGACTATATTGATGTTATCTCCGTGTCCTCTGCGGTTAATATCTCCGCGTCCTTTGCGGTTAAAACCAAAACGTTTGTTTCACACAGTTTGAAATCGTATTCTTACAACAATTCAAACTTATGAAGCGAATGGAAGTGAACTTTCTCGTAAAAATTGCCGAAATCAATTATCAAAAGGTATTACTGAAATGCTTAAATGCTTTCAGCATATCCTTTATAAATCTGCAGGCAGAACAGTAAAAAAATGTACTTAAACAAGCATTTTTATATAAAAAATGTCTGTTTCTGTTGACTATACCACAAATGCAATATCTTTGAAGTGCTTTTTTGAATTGTTTACCTGGTATGCTCCTTTTATTCGAATCCCTGTTCGGGATTTCAGCTGTAGTCTGGATACTGATTGCATTCGCATTCAGCATCATATTGGTGGTTGCCATTGTGCTTATCCACCGGCACAACAACCGGATCAGGTTTGTGCAACTTGAGCAAAAAATCTATGAACATGCTGATACGGTTCACAAACAGTTGGAATATAAAGTATTCCGCTTGCAGAAAGTCATTGAGGAAATGTCAACACATGCGCCTCTGCCACCTACATTAAAAACTGAGGATGTAACGCTCGATCAACAATCGCAAACCGGAGCAAGCAAGGCAGATGCTACTGTTCCTGCAAAGCTGGCCGACGAACTTGAATCCATCATCTTCAGGGTGAATAAGTTAAATGAAGATGTTAAGGCTGCACAGGCACATCAGGAAGCCTTTAAAAAAGGAGTGCACATGCTGCTGGCCGAGCTCACCGAACGCATCAATAGCAACGAAAAGCATTTAAACAGGTTTATCAACCTGCTCGACGAACTGGCTTCGGAACACGGGTTGGAACTTATGGATGCAGAAGAAAACGTCGAAGAAGCAACTGAAAAAAAAGTTATTAAATCAATTACTGAATATTCCATCCCTGAACCGGTACATTTTATTGTTGAAACACCGGTTCTGGCCGACAATGAAGTTGTTGCAGAACCTCAGCCCGATGTTGATGAGGATGAATTACAGAAACATGAAGAATACAATAAAGGTGCAACAGATGGTTCAGAACTGCCAGCAACTTATCCGGACTCCTTGATTCCCGAAACAGAAACCGAAGATGTTCTGAGCGATTCAACAACAGAAGAAAATACAGAATCTCAAAGCATAACAGCAGATAACTTCACTGCAGATTCAGCAGAAACCGAAGATACCTCACCGGTTGAGGAAGAACATGAGGGCGAAAAAACCATACCATCTGAACCAGAAACTGTTGCTGAAACAACACCTGTTACTGAACATGAAAAAGATACTTCCATTGTGCCTTCGGAAGACATGAACCTGGAAACAGCTGGTGAAACAACGGAGCCGGTAACTGTTGATGCAGCCATTGAAGTTGCAGGTAATGAGCCCGATAAAACCGCAGAACCGATTCTGGAGCAGGTTAGGGAACAAAAAGAAGTAACTGTTGAAGAAACGCATGAAACTTTGGTATTAAAGGCTGTTGAAACCTCTGCAACTGTTGAAGCAATCAGCTACACCGGTTCGGTTGAAGAAGGTGTGTACTACTTCGAAAAGCCGGAAACCGGAGGCTTTTTCAATCCTGAAGATGCCGGATCGCTGCGAAGCAACAAATCACTATATAAAATCATTGTTGACCCCGTTTCGGGTGATATGGCAAGTTGTGTGCTGCTCACCGACAATACCGCATGTACTTCGCTGGCCATCGAAAATATGGATGAACTGCTCAGACCTGTATGCGACATCCAAAGCCTGAAAGGAACCGGCAGCAGGCTCACCCTGTTGCAAAAAGGCGTGCTGCACAAACAAGAACAAGGCTGGCAGATCAGGCCCGACAACAGGCTAAAGGTGTTGCTTTTCTGAAGCTGACCCGATTTCCATTGAAATTTCTTTTCTCATTTCAGGGACAATCACTGACCCTGATAATCAATACTTTGCCGAAACAATCTTAAAAATTCATCAATTCATAAAAAATTAATATAAAATCTCTTGACAAACGATTGGGTTATGTAGTATCTTTGTGATATCAATTTAGTATCAAAATGGAAAAGAATTTACAAGAGAAATTTATCCGCCCGATGTCGGGGTACATTATGCTGGCGGTTTTACTGGTTGTAACAGGTCTGTTTGCATACGTTGCAATTACTTTCAACGACCATCGCTTAACCTGGTTGCTGGTAACAGCTATTGTAGTTTTTGCTGTTGTCCTGGTATTTACGGCCGGATTTCTGGTTATCAATCCGAACGAATCGGCAGTGTTGGTTTTGTTCGGAGACTACAAAGGAACGGTACGTCAGAACGGATTCTTCTGGGTGAATCCATTTCTGGTGAAGAAGAAAATCTCGCTGCGTGCCCGCAACCTCAATTCGGAGCCGATCAAGGTAAATGACAAGATCGGCAACCCGATCATGATTGGGATTGTGCTGGTGTGGAAGGTTCGCGACACATTCAGGGCAGCCTTTGAAGTGGATGATTATGTGAATTATGTTGAGATCCAGAGCGAAGCAGCCATACGTAAACTGGCCGGTCATTATCCTTACGACAACTTCGATGACGAGCAAACCGAAATCACCCTGAGGGCTGGTGGCGAAGAGGTAAATCAGGCACTTGAAGCCGAACTTTCGGAACGGTTGCAAATGGCTGGAATTGAAGTTATCGAAGCACGTATCAGCTACCTGGCTTACTCGTCTGAGATTGCCAATGCGATGCTCAGAAGGCAACAGGCCACAGCTATCATTGCCGCAAGGGTCAAAATTGTGGAAGGAGCTGTCAGCATGGTTGAAATGGCTCTGGAACAACTTTCTGAGAAAAAACTGGTTGATCTGGACGAAGAAAAGAAAGCAGCCATGGTGAGCAACCTTATGGTGGTTTTATGTTCTGACAAGGACGCAAGTCCGGTAATCAACACCGGAACCCTGCACCAATAATTACAACTGCCATGAAAGTGTTTCAGAAAGACAAAAAAACAATCCTGTTCACTGAAGGCAATGTTGAAGTGGCCAGCCTGATTTACGACTCGCGCTGGTCAGAAAAGGCAGGAATCAGTCTGGCCGATGGCAACCAATACCGGATTGAAACTCTTGGTTTTTGGAAATCAGGTTTTGAAGTCAGAAAAGGAACAAAATCAATCGTAAGTCTGAGTACTACCTGGACCGGCAATGTTGTGCTGGAAACACTGGAAACCGGTAATAAAGCAACCTACACTTTTCGGAAAAAAAGTGTCTGGAAAGACCACTATGAACTGGCCGACAAAGACAAATTTGTTTTGGGTAGCATCGTTTCGCGCTTCAGGTGGAGATCGTTCTCAACCGATTATGAACTTACATTCAGCCCCAGGTTAAAAGCACAAGGACAGCATCTTCTTTTGACGGTGCTTATGGTATTCATGCTTCGAACGATGATGAGTCGGAACAACTACGTAATGATTCCTGCATAGAAACATATTCATAAATAATTCCCTCAAACGATGCCTCAGAAAAAATCCTTTGCACTCCGAATTGATCCTTCGCTTCTGGAAGCCGTTGAGAAATGGGCTGCGGATGATTTCCGCAGCACCAACGGCCAGTTGGAATGGATCATCAGCCGTGCATTGAAAGAGGCAAAACGCTTGAAAAAAGATAATGAGTCAGGCGGGCAGAAAGAAAAAGAAGATTAACAGGCAGGAGTAAGTTTGTGATGATGGTTAAAAAGATTTTTTTCTAATGGAATCGTAATTGCTGAACACGTAATCTCCTATTACTGGCGCGAATTTGCAAATCAGCAAAATCATCTCACGAGGCGAAGCCGGGTAACTTAGCGAAGCGATCTCTCATGAGGCAAAGCCGAATAACTTAGCAAAGCGATCTCACGAGGCGAAGCCGGGTAATCCGTGCCTGCTTCTTTCACTTAAAGAAATCGTTCGTGTGGCAATCAGGTTTGCAGGGTTCACACAAATCGCTCAGATACTATTTCTGGTATGATGCCAGAAAATCATTTATGTTCTTCTCGATACGGCCCAGCACATCATCTGCATTTGCCCGCACAAACGTTTCGCCCGTTACTTGTTCAAAAAGCTCAATATAACGTTCGGATACACTGTGGACGAATGCATCAGTCATTTCGGGAACCTGCTGCCCCTCTTTTCCCTGAAATCCGTTGTCCATGAGCCATTCGCGCACAAACTCTTTTGAGAGCTGTTTTTGTTGTTCGCCCTTCGCAAAGCGTTCCTCATACTCATCGGCATAAAAATAACGGGACGAGTCAGGGGTGTGTATTTCATCAATCAGGTAAATGGTGTCGCCAACCTTCCCAAACTCATACTTGGTATCCACGAGTATCAGTCCGTGCTCAGCGGCAATCCGGCTTCCCCTTTCGAACAGTTGCAGGGTATATTGTTCGAGCAAGGCATAATCCTGTTCCGACACAAGCCCGCTGCTGATGATTTCTTCGCGCGTAATATCTTCATCATGCCCTGTCTCGGCCTTTGTTGTAGGGGTAATGATCGGCTCCGGGAAGCGCTGGTGTTCTTTCATGCCGTCGGGAACGGGTACGCCACAGATGCTGCGAGCACCGCTTTTGTAGGTACGCCATGAACTTCCGGTAAGGAATCCGCGAATAATCATCTCCACCGGAAAAGGCTTGCAATAATGCCCAATGGTTACCATAGGATCGGGGCTGGCGAGTTTCCAGTTGGGTACTATATCGCTTGTCGCATCCAGGAATTTAGATGCTATCTGATTGAGCACCTGACCCTTGTAGGGTATTCCTTTAGGCAGGACAACATCAAATGCCGAAATACGGTCGGAAGCCACCATAATCAGCAGGCTGTCGTTAATGTTATACACATCGCGTACTTTCCCTTTGTACACACTTTTTAGGCCAGGGAAACTGAAATCGGTTCTTACAATGGCATGGGTCATGATGATTGGGATTGGGGTTCGTTATTTGATTCGGGTTTAATTCGTTCCTGTTCTTTCTTGTATGCCTGAATGATCCTGGTTACCAATTTATGACGGACTACGTCCCTTTCGTCAAGATAGATAAAATCAATCCCTTCGATATCTTTGAGCACCTCGCGTGCCTGCAGCAGGCCCGAGGGCTGCCGGGCAGGCAGGTCAATCTGGGTAATGTCGCCCGTGATGATGAATTTTGCAGATTTTCCCATACGTGTGAGGAACATTTTCAGCTGGCTGCGGGTGGCATTCTGAGCTTCATCAAGGATGGCAAATGCCTGATCAAGGGTGCGACCGCGCATAAATGCAAGCGGGGCTACTTCGATGGTTCCGTCTTCGAGATAACCGAGCAGTTTCTGTGTCGGAAGCATGTCCCTTAAGGCATCGTAGAGGGGTTGAAGGTAAGGATCAAGTTTCTCTTTCATGTCGCCGGGCAGAAAGCCGAGATTCTCGCCGGCTTCAACAGCCGGACGGGTAAGTATGATTCGCTTCACCTCGCGGTTTTTTAGAGCCCGTACCGCCAGAGCAACCGCAGTATAGGTTTTGCCTGTTCCGGCAGGCCCAATGGCAAAAATCATGTCGTTGGCTGAAATGCTGCTGACCATTGCTTTCTGATTGGCCGTGATGGCCCTTACCGAATGTCCGCCCGGGCCATACACAAGCACATCGGCCTCGGCTTTGCTGATGGGGGTATCACGATCATTGTCAGGCGACAATATCTGGTTGATAATGCTGTCCGTAATTTTTCCAAACCGTTCGCAATGCACCATGATCAACTCGAACCTGCGCACGAAAAAGTCCACTTCTTCTTTCTCTCCCGTAACTTTCAGGAAATTACCCCGTGCAATCAGTTTGAGTTTCGGAAACAGCGATTTTATATGTTCGAGGTACAGGTCGTTGGGTCCGTAGATATCCAGCGGGCTTACCTGGTCAATCTGTATGATTTGTTCACTCATAAAAATTCATTGCTTTCGCTGCAATACGAATAATTGGCAAATTTCTTTCTGTTGGTCAACCAACTTCGATGCGATTTCGTAATTTTGACCGGACAAAAATAAGTGAATTTTTTGGGTAAAAGAAAGCTGATTACTAGGCAAACCGAATTCCCCAAAAACAGAACTTGTTGATGTGAAACTGATACATTTTTTGAACCGGGTTGCTTTTGAAAACCAAAGCCGTAAACTGATGAACAAATCTGGGATTTGTGCACATACTGAGATAAGCACATGGGAATAATCACCTTAACTACCGACTGGGGCACTTCGGATTATTATCTGGCGGCTGTTAAAGGAAGCATACTTTCCATGCTGCCCGGAGCATCCATTATCGACATTTCACATCACATTCCGCAGTATGACCTCTCGGCGGCGGCTTTTACACTGCGCAACTGTTATCGCAACTTCCCTGAAGGGAGCATACATATCATTGGCGTGAACACCGAAGAATCCATCGAAACACCGCATGTGGTCATACACCACAACAACCACTATTTCATTGGATGTGACAATGGCGTTTTTTCGATGATTTTTGATGATACCCCAACTGAGATCGTTGAAATAGAGGTGCCGCAGGACAGCGACCTTTTTACCTTCAGCACCAAAGACAGATTTGTGAAGGTTGCCATCCACATCATGCGGGGAGGTCAGATGGACGATCTGGGAGGAAGACGCAGCCAGATCAACAGTCGTATGCTTTTCCAGCCCACCGTAAGTGATACTAGTATTAAAGGACTGGTGTTGTATGTGGATTCGTACGGCAACCTTATTACCAACATTTCGCATAAACTGTATAAGCAAGTCTCTAAAAACAGACCATTTGAAATATATTTCAATGCTTACAGGATCAAAGAACTGCACACGCAATACCGTGAGGTTGACGTACCGGAGCTTGTCGCTCTTTTTGGTTCACACGGTTTTCTTGAAATCGCCATAAACCAGGGTAATGCGGCATCATTGTGCGGCATGGCCCGCAACTCGGCTGTGTACATCAATTTTCTTTGACAATCAACACGACTGCCTGCAAATCCGGCGGTTCCACAACTGATAAACGGCATAAACCAGCCAGCCTGATGCCATTCCAAGCAAAGCCCCGCCTATAATGTCGCCCGGATAATGCACCCCGAGGTACACACGACTGTATGAAACCACGACGGCATAGGAAAACAAGAGGTATGAAACCCAATAGAAGTGCTGACGCAGCAGAAGCCAGATGAAAGTGGCGAGTGCAAAACTGTTCGCAGCATGTGACGAAACAAAACCGAATGCACCACCACACCTGCCTGCCGCCAGATGGATCAGCGGCTGCAAATCGGCCTCATGACAGGGTCTCGGTCGTTCGAAAACAAACTTAAATGCCTTCACCGAGGCCTGATCCGAAAGACTAATCAACACAGCTACAAAGATCATCACAAGGACAGCCTGCCATTTAAACTGTCGGACAATCAAAAAAAGCAGAAAAACGTACAATGGCAGCCAGCTCAGTTTTCCCGAAATAAAAACCATGACCGGATCGAGCAGCGGATGATGTAGTCCGTTAATGAACAAAAACAACTGCCTGTCGAGTTGAAGTAAGGTTTCCAACATAGTGCTCAGTTTTCATCCGTATTGTCGAAAAGCGACTTTTTCAATTCAAAATACTCCTGGTTGTGGGGGTCGCGCTTGATCAGTATGTCGGTCATTTCCAGTGCCTTTTTAAACTTTCCCTTCTTCCTGAGCTTTTCGATATTTTCCAGATAATACTGATCACTTTTACATTTGTAGCCGGGATTTTTTTCTTCGACGACAATAAATCCGCGTCCGCTGGTTTCGGTGCCTTCAATCAGAAACTGAACCGGTATTTCGAAGCGCGTGTAACGCTCATCATTACAGCTGTTCCAATGTCCGACTATGGATTCATAAAAAGCAGTCAGTTGCTCGTTGATACCAAAATATGGGGCATTCCTGAGTTTGAGTTCGCTCATGTTGTTGTTGCAGTCCACTGTAAACGAAAGTATCACCACACTGTTCAGACAGTTTTTGCGGGCTTCGGGTGTAAATGACACTTTACTGAGGAGTATTTTCTCAAACTCACCGCTTCCGCCTCTGAACCGGAGGTCGAGCAGTTGCCTGACACCTCTGTTGCGGCTCAGGGCAAGGTTGTCGAACAGAGTTGTGTCCTGTGCCGGAAGTAAAACCGGGATCAGAAAACAAAGGAGGATAAACTGCTTTGTGTATCGATTCATGGAAATAAAGGGTTAGTCAGGCACAAAGATAATCACCGCAACCAATAACTGCAGTGCGAAAACGAAAAGCTTTATTCATTATTCAACTTGAGCCACAACAGGTCTTTCAATTCCTTAATACCTTCTCCGGTGAATGAGCTGATGAACACATGCGGAAGTTTGGGCAGTGTTTTCTTAATCATTTTCTTGAGTTCCACGTCGAGGAGGTCGCTTTTGCTGATGGCCAGCAACCGTTCTTTGTCGAGCAATTCGGGGTTGTAGGCCTCCAATTCATTCAGCAGAATATTGTACTGTCTTTTGATGTCGTCGGCATCGGCCGGAATAAGAAACAAAAGCACCGAGTTGCGTTCGATATGCCGCAGGAACCTTATTCCCAGTCCTTTTCCTTCAGAAGCACCTTCAATGATACCCGGAATATCAGCCATTACGAAGGATTTGAAATCATAATACTCCACAATTCCCAGATTGGGCACCAGAGTAGTAAAGGGATAATCGCCGATTTCGGGTTTGGCCGCCGAAACCACGGACAGCAAAGTTGATTTGCCTGCATTGGGAAACCCGACCAATCCCACATCAGCCAGCAGTTTCAGTTCGAGCACCACATAAAATTCTTCACCTTCTTCGCCAGGTTGGGCGTAGCGCGGAGCCTGATTGGTTGATGTTTTAAAATGCACATTCCCCTGTCCGCCCCTTCCCCCTTTAAGCAGCATGACTGTTTGGCCGTGTTCGGATATTTCGCCGATTAATTCACCTGTGTCAGCGTGGGTGGCAATGGTTCCGAGTGGCACTTCGATCACAATATCTTTTCCACTGGCTCCTGTGCTTTGCTGTCTTCCGCCCGATTCCCCGTTCTCGGCATACAGGTGTTTGGTATAGCGCAGATGCAGTAATGTCCACATCTGGGCATTGCCCCTCATAATCACATGGCCTCCCCTGCCTCCGTCGCCTCCATCGGGACCTCCTTTGGGAACAAACTTCTCCCGTCTGAAATGGGCCGAACCGGCACCACCTTTACCCGACCGGCACAACACCTTTACGTGATCAACAAAATTAGAACCTGCCATCCGGATTTTTTTGCAAAAATAGTCCATTAAAGCGCAACTTTTGTCTTTCTGCCGAACGAATTAGCTAATTGACTTAGAATTGCAGTTTGAAAAACCTGCAGATTTTATGGCTTTATCATGTAAATTTGCATGATGAGTGATGTTTCCATGGCGCAAAAAGCCCATCGGGTTACACTTGCCGGAATGCTGATTAATCTGGTGCTGAGTGCATCAAAGATATTAGCCGGTATAGCAGGTAGAAGCAGTGCTATGCTGGCCGATGGCCTGCATTCCATGTCTGATCTTGTTACAGATGTGATTGTGCTTTTTTCCGTAAGGATTGCCTTTAAGGAACGCGACCAGACACATCATTACGGCCATGGCAAGTATGAAACTTTTGCCACCATGATTGTGAGTTTTGCCCTGGCCCTGGTCGCCGGAGGAATATTATTCAATGGTTTACTTTCGGTGGCAGCCGCTTTACAAGGCAAGTTGTTGCCCAAACCCGGATTTGTTGCCCTGATTGCAGCCCTGGTGTCGATGCTGGTGAAGGAATTGCTGTTTCGCTATACCATTGCCGAAGGCAAAAAGATTCAAAGCACAGCTATTATTGCAAACGCATGGCACCACCGCTCGGATGCCCTGTCCTCAATAGGCACTACCATTGGTATTGCCGGTGCCATTATGCTTGGAGAAACCTGGCGCATCCTTGATCCATTGGCCGGGATGGTAATCAGTATCTTTATTTTCAAAATTGCATGGCAGCTTGGGGGACCAAGCATCAGACAACTGCTTGAAGCAGCACCCCCGGTAAAAGTGAGAGAAGAGATCGAAAACATCATTTCAGCTACTGCCGGCGTAATGTATTTCCACAACCTCAAGTCACGATATGTGGGCAAATCACTTGCCATAGAAGTTCATATCAAAGTGGAAAAGTCGCTGAGCGTAGAGGTCTCGCACAATATTGCCACAGCGGTGGAAGTATCGCTCAGGCAAAGGTTTGGCATGGACACTCATGTTGGGGTACATGTGGAACCGTATTTCGAGCCATCAGCGGGTTGAAAATAATGCATTTGAAACCTGACATAAAATAAAAAAATCAATATTCAATCGGGCTGAGTCAATAGGCGATGCGTAAATCCTGACAGATGGTTTTCAGGATATAATTATTTAAAATCGTTCTAAATAATTCAATAGTGTTATTTTTGCAGTCTTGAAAACTTCAGAAAATAACAGTAATATGGAATTAAGTACACATAAAACAGGGGTTTTGGTTTACAACATAAGGGTTAATGACCAGCATGGCGAGTTGCTTGAAGAAGCCGGCCATGATAATCCCCGCGAAATGGTGTTTGGCACCGGGCGTTTGCTCGGAGCCTTTGAGCAACGGTTAATGGGCCTTAAAGCCGGCGATTCGTTCGAATTTGTGATTGAGCCCTCTGAAACATTCGGCGAATACAATCCGGGCATGGTGATGGATTTGCCAATGTCGGCTTTTGCCGTCAATGGCGAGGTGAAACCCGGCATGCTCGAAACAGGCAAAGTGATTCCGATGATGGACAGCGAAGGAAATCCGTTTAACGGTAAGGTCATTTCGGTATCCGGCGAAAAGGTGACAATGGATTTCAATCACCCGTTGGCAGGAAAAAGCCTGTACACTTCTGGCAAAGTAATGGCAGTTAGGGAAGCCACCTACGAAGAACTTCATCCGGTTGTTTCCGGTTGCGGCTGTGGCACTCCTGATCAGGGCTGTTGTGGTGGCAGCAGTGGACACGACCACCATCACAATCACCATGATGAAGATAGTTGCGGGGTGTGTGGCAATCCGCCCGAACTTCAGGGTCAGGGCATCGGAAATTGTCAGTGCATCTGAAATGAAAAAAAAAGACCGGAAACAAGCAAATCCGGTCTTTTTTTTTCCCTGAGGGGTTGCGCAGCCTGTGTTTCAGACTGCCGGCCAGTTGTCGCCCCTGTCATCAATGAGCGGTGCGTGAATGATGGCGTGTATCAGAGCCCCCAAACCAAGGATTACCAGTGTTGAAACTACAATTAAAGCGATCATAGCAGCCTGAGTTTAATATTAACCAATCATGAAGCAAACGTAAACAAATAATGATTATTTCGCAAGTGTTTCAATGTTAATTTTTAACAGAGTGCCCTAATATAAACTCAATCCAAATAAAATTATTAACATTGCATGAAAGTCTTTCCGCTGCAACGCGCACCGGTTGGATGTTTCCGTTTAATGCTGGGCAAATTACAGCCCTTCAGACTGTTGAAAAATAACTTAGCTGTCTATGCCACTGAATCGATTAGATCCGCAAATCCGAAAATTCAATTTCAACGACACTTCATTTACCAGTTTGATGAAACGACGCATCTATCATGTGTTGCTCATCTCATCGGTGTATGATGCGTTCATGCTTGAGGATGACGGAAGGATTGACGAACAGATATTTAACGAATATGTTTCCCTCAATCTGCGTTATCCGCCCGGATTCCTGCTGGCAACCTCAAAAAAGGAAGCGTATGATTATCTGACAGATGAAAAGATCGACCTGATCATTATGATGCTTAGTGCCGAGGACAAGGAAACCTATCATCTGGCCGAAGAGCTGAAATCAGCTTATCCTTCGATTCCTATTGTTGTGCTGACGCCTTTCTCGCGCGAGCTCAATCTCAAGATCGACCGAAAGGAGCTTAAAGCTGTTGATTATGTGTTCAACTGGCTGGGCAATGCCGACATTTTGCTGGCCATCATCAAGCTGATTGAGGACAAAATGAACGCCGACCACGACATCCGCGACATAGGTGTACAATGCATTCTTCTGGTAGAAGATTCGATCAGGTTCTACAGCAGTTATTTGCCCAACATTTACAAGATCATTTTCAAACAATCGAAATCATTCATGACCGAAGGGCTCAACGAGCATCAAAAGATGCTCCGGATGCGCGGTCGCCCTAAAATCCTCATGGCCACGAATTACGAAGAAGCCATCAGTCTTTATAAAAAGTACAAGCAAAACCTGCTTGGCATTATTTCCGACATATCCTATGAACGCGACGGGGTCATCGATCCTCAGGCAGGCATCAGACTGTGTCAGGTGGTGAAAAAAAACGACAAGTACATGCCTATGCTGTTGCAGTCGTCCGATGTGTATAACGAAGAAATTGCAAAACAGATTAAGGTTGGCTTCATCAACAAAAACTCCAAAACCTTGTCACTTGAGCTGCGCAATTTCATTCGTGAGTTTTTTGCATTTGGCGATTTTGTGTTCAAAGATCCGGAATCAGGCCACGAAGTGTTGCGTGCTTCAGATCTGAAAACCCTGCAGGAGAAAATATTTCAGGTTCCCAACGAATCACTGCAATACCACATCGAACGAAACCACCTTTCAAAATGGCTACGCGCCAGAGCATTGTTTCCTTTGGCCGACCTGTTCAAATCGTTCGCACCTGAAGACTTCCAGGATTGCGACGAAATAAAAAGATTTGTTTTTGACGCTATTGCTCAATTCAGGCTCAATAAAGCTCGAGGTGTTATTGCTGAATTTAACCGCGAAAGTTTTGACGAATACCTTTCTTTTACCCGAATAGGCGATGGTTCAATAGGGGGAAAAGCACGCGGACTTGCCTTTCTGGATTCGCTGATTAAACGTAACAAACTGCACGATAAATTTCCGAAAGTCACCATTGCCATTCCGCGTACTGTAGTCTTGTGCACCGATGTCTTCGACGATTTCATGGAAGAGAACAACCTCTATGAAATTGCCCTTTCGGACGACATCAGCGACGAAGAAATCCTTAAATACTTTATTGAGGCAAGGCTACCCTTTCGCATCCATGAAGACCTCTACACCCTTATTTCGGTCATCAAAAATCCACTGGCAGTGCGTTCATCGAGCCTGCTCGAGGACAGTCACTATCAACCTTTTGCCGGAATATACAGCACTTACATGATTCCGGTAGTGGAAAATGACGAACGCATGATGATCAAAATGTTAAGCAATGCCATTAAAAGTGTTTATGCATCAGCGTTTTACAAAGACAGCAAAGCCTATATGATGGCCACCAAAAACATGATTGACGAAGAAAAGATGGCAATAGTGATGCAGGAAGTGTGTGGCAAATCATATGGAACAAGATATTATCCGGCCTGCTCAGGCGTAGCACGCTCCATCAATTTTTATCCGATACCGCCCGAAAAACCTGAAGACGGAATCGCAACTATAGCGCTCGGGCTTGGAAAGTATATCGTTGATGGCGGCCTCTCTCTAAGGTTTTCGCCAAAATACCCGCAAAAAATACTTCAGACCAGTTCGCCCGATATGGCACTCCGCGAAACCCAAAAACATTTTTTTGCCCTAAACCTCGATCCGGCCAGTTTTCAGCCCAATGTTGACGATGCTGCCAACCTGCTGCACCTGCGGCTCACCGAAGCCGAAAAAGACGGTGCTATAAAATTTGTATGTTCCACCTACGACTTTCAGAACGACATTCTTCGAGATGGTTTCCATGAAGACGGCAAGAAAATTGTTACTTTTTCCAACATATTAAAGCACAACACTTTTCCGCTGGCAAAAATAGTTGAAGATGTGCTCGAGATCGGGCAGCTTGAAATGGGCAAACCCATTGAAATTGAATTTGCCATAGAACTCAACAAGCCAAAGGATGTGCATCAGGTATTCTATGTGCTGCAGATCAGGCCGATTGTGAGCAGTACCGATTCGGTTGATTTCGACATTGAATCCATTACGCACGAAAAGGCAATCATCACCACCGATCATGCATTAGGCAATGGCATTATCAGGGGCATACACGACTTTGTCTATGTCCGACCGGAGCATTTTGATCCCTCCAAAACAAGAGAAATAGCCGAAATTGTTGGTCACATTAACAAAGGCTTTCTGGAAATTGACAAAAACTACATTCTGGTGGGACCAGGCCGTTGGGGTTCGAGCGATCCATGGCTTGGCATACCTGTGAAGTGGCCTCAGATTTCAGCCGCCCGCATTATTGTGGAGTCGGGGCTTGATAACTACCGTATTGACCCGAGTCAGGGCACTCATTTCTTTCAGAACCTTACCTCATTCGGAGTCGGATATTTTACCATTAACCCTTTCATTCACGATGGTTTCTATGATCTTGAATACCTTTCAAAACAGGAAATTGTTTACGAAGATCATTATGTAAGGCACATCAGATTCAAGAGCGATCTGATTATTCTCATAGATGGACGTAAAAATAAAGGAGTAATACTAAAGGAAGGCCAGAATCTTGATATGAAGCCTGTTATCAGGTAAAAAACCCTTTATTAAAAACCTTCCTCATGAACCTGTGCGGGATACCATTCATCATGTGGTGGTTTATTTTCATCGGGAAAACCCAAAGCCACCATGCTCACCGGCATCATATGTTCAGGAAGATTAAGCAATTTACTGATGCCTTCCATACGCGCTTCGCGGGGATAAAGCCCCAGCCAGACTCCACCCAGACCCAGTGCAGTTGCGGCAAGCAAGATATTCTGTGTTGCTGCCGAACAATCCTGAACAATATAACCCGGATGTGGTTGCCGCTGCAGATCGCCGCATATCACAACCACCAGTGGTGATTGAGCCGTCATACTGGCATGCGGGTGAAATTCACGCAATGCATTGATGCGTTCGCGATTGCGCAATACGCAAAAGTGCCATGGCCTGATATTGTTTGCCGAAGGTGCTGCCATGCCTGCTTTCAATAATAGTTTAATTGTATGCTTATCAGGCATTGCTGCAGTATAACGGCGAATGCTTCTGCGCCGGAAAATAAGCTCAAGTTGTTCCATTGAATACCTAATTAATCATGTTTCGAGGATCGAGTATCATGTCGAGCTGTTCACGGGTAAGCAGTTCTTTTTCGAGAACCAATTCGTAAACGCTTCGTCCTGTTTCCAGAGCCTCTTTAGCGATCTGTGTGGATGCATCATAACCGATAAACGGATTCAGTGCAGTGACCAGCCCAATGGAACGCTGCACCATCCCGCGGCAGTGTTCCTCATTGGCAGTAATACCGGTGACACACCTGTTCTTTAGCACTTTCATGCCGTTCTTAAGCATCTCCATTGATTCGAACAGGCTTTGCACGATCACAGGTTCCATGACATTGAGTTCGAGTTGTCCGGCTTCCGCGGCCAAAGCTACTGTGAGATCGTTTCCGATAACCTTAAACGCTATCTGGTTGACCACCTCCGGAATAACGGGATTAACCTTTCCGGGCATAATGGTAGAACCCGGCTGCATGGGCGGCAGATTGATTTCGTTGAATCCTGCTCTTGGGCCGGAAGACAATAGCCTCAGGTCGTTCGACATTTTAGAAAGCTTCACGGCAAGCCTCTTGAGCGAACCCGAATATGAAACAAAATCGCCTGTATCCTGTGTAGCTTCAACCAGGTTGCGCGCCAGTCTGATATCCATACCCGTAATCATCCGAAGATAAGGAATCACTTTATCGCTGTATTTGGGATCGGCATTGATGCCCGTGCCAATGGCCGTTCCACCCATGTTTACCTCAGCAAATAAAGCCGCAGTGCGGTTCAGTTGCTGCACCTCCTCTTCAAGGGTAACCGCAAAAGCTTCAAAGGTCTGGCCCAGCGTCATCGGCACTGCATCCTGCAACTGAGTGCGGCCCATTTTGATTATGTGGGAAAACTCTTTTCCTTTCTTGTGCAAGGATTGAATAAGTTCCTGCAACACATTCACCAGCTTTTCGTTGGCTTTGATCAGGGCGATCTTGATGGCTGTCGGATAAGCATCGTTTGTTGACTGTGAAAGATTTACGTGATTATTCGGGTGACAATAAGCATATTCGCCTCTTTCGTGTCCGAGTATCTCCAGTGCCCGGTTAGCAATCACTTCGTTCGCATTCATATTCGTGGAAGTTCCGGCGCCGCCCTGTATCATATCCACCACAAAATGCGAATGAAACCGGTTGTCGATGATTTCCTGACATGCTTTAACAATAGCATCGGTGAGGTTGTCGGGCAGTTGGCCCAGTTCGTGATTGGCTTTTGCCGCAGCCATCTTCACCATTGCCAGCGCATTAATGAAATCCGGGAAAAAACTCAGTGTAATTCCGCTGATATTGAAATTCTCCAGCGCCCTGAGGGTCTGAATACCATAATAATACTCGTAAGGCACCTCCCTGTCACCCAACAGGTCATGTTCAAGCCTTGTTTTGCCCGACTCGTACTGTGCAGTAAGGTTCATGGCTTTTGCGTTGGCATAGCGCATTCGGCGCGAAACCACCTTGGTGATATTAGACAAAATAACAAGCGCAATAGATCCCGAAGCCCTGAAAAGCTCTTTGTTCAGGGAAAGGATAGTGCTGTCTTCCGCAGCTCTGGCCGAAGTGGAATGGGGAGAGTCCTCCATCAGAGATCCTTCGCCCAGAAAATCAAACCTTCCAAAGAAGGTTATTCTTTGTTCATCACCAAAAGCAGAGGTTTTATACAGTTCCACCTTTCCATCAGCGATCAGAAAAATCTCACGCCGTGCTTCATTCTCCCTGAATAAATGTTCACCCTGCCTGATGATCCTCAGCTGTGCTTCAGCAGCAATCAATTCTATTTCTGCCGCATTTAATCCTTTGAATAATTCTATATTATTGATAAACAATATTTTATCATTAAGCTTCATAGATATAGTCTTATTGTTAAATATTTCACAAAGGTAATGAATTGTTTACACATGAATTCGCTGACTGAATCAGATTAATGATTAATTGGGAATAACCGACAATGCCCGAAGGCCAACAGCTCACTCAACTCCTCGCCTATTTCAAACAATGAACAGGATAGCCGTTCAGGGTGGTCATCTCTTTCATTGCATCAACTGTCAGGCAAGAATGAACGGGAAGAATTCCGATCAACTGACCGGGTTTCAGCCTAAGACACATATCTTCCGGAAGGTTTACTATTCCATGTTCCTGCGAAACCGACCCAAGCCATGCCCCAGGCACGGGACTTCCCCAGCCCGAATCGGTGAATTCAACAACATAGCCAAAAAGTTCAAAATCATTTTCGGCCCTGATACAGTCTTTTGATAGATGCACAGCACCTCCATGAATCACTGCCTGCCTTCGTGAGTGGTGCACAGCCACCACCGGACATGCAAGTGCAACAGCAATATCACTCAGCATGCACGAGCCAATGTGGTACTGCATCACATCATAAAACACAAAGTTGCCCGGCCGCCATTCATCAAATCCCGGATTGTCATTCATCATCGAGCACGAAGGTGTATCACCCCAACTAAGGATCAGTAATTCATTGCCGATTCTTTTCCTTGCCATGTCCATTGAAAGCGCAGCATCAGCAGCGATCTTTCTGATTGCTTCAGCTCCTTTTGCCCAATAGGTGTTTCCACCATGTGCAAGCAGGCCTTGCAGTTTAAGTGTTTGGGTTTTGTTAATCGTTTCGGCAAGACGGCAGATTTCATCATGCTGCCCGACAGGAATACCTGTGCGGCCTGCTCCTGTATCGATTTTGATGAAAATACCGGATTCGATGCCTTCGCGATCAAGTTGATTTACAACTTCTTGTGATTCGACCAGCAGATTAAGCCTGATGCGCATCGTGAGCTTTTTAATGGCGTCCAGCTCGCGAATGTTGACCGGAAAAGCAATTGTGATGTCGTCCCAGCCATGATCAGCAAAATAGGCTGCCATCCTGAGGGATGAAACAGAGATACAACTGACCCCTTCATCCCTGAACCACTCGCCAACCAGACCCGACTGATGTGTTTTGAAGTGTGGCCTGAACAGCACGCCTGCAACTTCAGCCCGTTGCACCATTAAGCGGATATTTGCCCTGCAGCGTTCTTCATCAAGCAACAGGGTTGTGTTGCTTATCTTTTCGATTGTTTTGCAAAAGTTCGCCATCAGGCGCAAAGTTATCGAAAGTGCAGCAATATCCCTGATTGTTTTATAGTTTTGTGCCATATTTACATACCATGAAAACAATGATGGCCCGATTATTTTTGCTGTTAGCCGCAGGCATGCTGATGGTGTCATGCGGCGAGAAACCGCAGTTGATCACCGAACGGATTCAGTATGATGTAACCATAAAGAGTCCTTCGCCCGATTACGATTGGTGGATTCAAAACCTCGAGGGACCAGCCAGGGAAAAATTGGTCAGAAACCTGATTGAAAAAGCACTGAAAGGCGAGGTTCAAACCCATGATTATTTTAACAATCCGTTGGATCCCAAACAGGTTGGCTATATTTTGCATGATACGATGCTATACCGCCTGCAGCATCAGGAGGCTCCTTATGAGTATTACGATACCCTGGTGGTACATCATATAGAAGAAGCGGACGTGCTTCGCATCCGGTTTTTAGAAGAATGGTATTACGACCCCAAATCCATGCAGATCACAAAAAAAGTACTGGGAATTGCACCTGTGGCACGCAGATTTGATTCTCAGGGCATTGAACGCTGGCAGCCGTTGTATTGGATTTACACGGACAAGCGTTATCCTGCCTCCATGAAATAACCACCCAAACACACAGATGTCCTACAATTACTACCGCCTGTCGAATGGAATAAGACTGATAAGCAGGCAATCAAATAACCTTGTTGCACACTGCGCATTCATGGTAAACACTGGTTCGCGTGATGAACTGGAGCACGAAAATGGCCTGGCACACCTGATTGAACACATGATCTTTAAAGGCACAGCCAAAAGAAAATCGTATCATATCCTAAACCGCCTCGAACATGTGGGAGGCGACCTTAACGCATACACTACCAAGGAAGAAACCTGTATTCACGCCTCATTTTTACCCCAGCACCTGAACAGAGTGCTTGAGCTGTTCTCTGATCTGGCTTTTAACTCGACTTTTCCGGCCAATGAAATTGAAAAGGAAAAAGCGGTTATCCTCGACGAAATAAATTCTTACCGCGACAATCCTTCAGATGAAATCTTCGATGAGTTTGAAAACCTTGTTTTTCGCGGCCATCCTATCGGACGAAATATCCTGGGAACACCCGAACATCTTAGCCAAATGAACAGAAAAGAAATTTTCAGGTTCATCAGCCGGAACTACAGCACATCCGAAATGGTGATCAGTCTTGTAGGACCTGTAAGCTTCAAAAAATTCATTACTTCGGCCGAGAGTTTCTTCGGAAAGATCAAAAGCACAAAAAAGACTGCCATAAGAGCAAGCTTTCATGCATACAAACCGCTTCATGAACATGTTTTAAAAAAAGGTTACCTAAGTCACTGCACCATAGGAAACACAGCATTTCATCAGAAACACCCGCTCAGGCATGCCATGATTCTGCTCAACAATATTCTTGGAGGACCCGGATTGAATTCGAAACTGAACCTCAATATTCGTGAGAAGTTCGGCTTTTGCTATTCGATCGAATCCCATTATACATCATATTCAGACACCGGCATTTTTGTGGTTTATTTCGGCACCGACCCCCGCTCGCTCAACAAAACCCGGGACTTGACCATGAAAGAGTTAATGAAACTCATCCGTCAACCCCTGAGCGGTATCCAGTTGGAAAAAGCCAAAAAACAGCTTACCGGACAGCTTGCCATCAGTTTTGAATCAGGCATGTCGGAAGCCCTTGCCATTGCCCGCGCCCACCTGACCTCAGAAACAGTTGATGATATGGCTCTGCTCATTGAAAAAATCAACCGCATCAGCCCCGATGATCTGCAGGAAGCTGCTGCCGTTGTTTTTGACCCTTCACGTTTATGCAGCCTGACCTTTGCCTCAGAAAAAAACAATTAAACAAATCGAGGTAATGCAACAAGTTATATTTTTGGCGCATGAGAAATCTCCTACTGTTGATTTGTTTCACTTTGTCCGCACATATGCTGAATACACTTCAGGCTCAGGTTTTGCCTGTTTCCAAAGCGCAATCCGATTCAACCGCGGACACAACCTGGTACTTTCAGCCGACAATCGAAACTGAATATCGCCCGCTTGACAGTCCTTACACCCTGTCGATTAAGAATTTCAGTCAATATATGCAAAGCACCCGGATTGTGTTTGAACTGCAAAACAATACATCAGAGCAGCTTAACCATTGCTGGATGCATGTGGCACTCCGCGACAGACAAGGAATGTTTCTTTATGCCGAGCAGCCCCTGTTTTTCAGCAACACCGCGCCTAACGGAAAGACTTTGATCGACATGTATTTTGAAAGTGTCGGCAAGGATGAAATCGGTTTCATTGTGCTTTACCCGGGTTTGCTGGAAATAAACCGGAAAGAAATACCCTTTGAGACAAAAAATATCAGGATTGTTGTTCCTGAGAATCTTCAAGACGTACAAACAGGTTTTTACAGCGAGTTTCAATGATCTCCCCTGAACTTGAGCACTACATTAGTGCACATACAACGCCAGCCACACCTTTGTTGCGTGAGTTGGAAAGGCGCACTTACCTTACTACCCTTTATCCGCGCATGATCTCGGGTCATGTTTTGGGTAAGTTTCTCGAAATGATAAGTCTGATGATCAGGCCCGACAAGATTCTAGAAATAGGCACTTTCACAGGTTATGGTGCCGTTTCGCTTGCGAGAGGGCTTAAAGCAGGCGGCTGCCTGATCACTATTGAACAGAATGCCGAACTTATCGAGCCGTTAACCCAACTCTTTCAGGAAGCCGGACTGGAGCAGAAAATACAGGTAATTCATGGCAATGCATCAGAGATTATCATCGGTTTAAAGGATACTTTCGACCTTGTATTTCTGGATGCCGACAAGGAGAACTATTCATTGTATTATGAAAAGATAATCGACAAAATTCGCCCTGGCGGGTTTCTGTTGGCCGACAATGTTTTGTGGAGCCTGAAAGTACTTGATCGCAGTTGTGCTGATGTGGAAACAGAATCCATCAGAAAATTCAATACTATAGTTGCCACAGACGATCGTGTGGAACAGGTTTTGCTTCCGCTGCGTGATGGGTTGATGCTGGTGAGAAAGAAATAAATCTGCTTTATCAACAATTGTTCATAACCTGTGTTGATACCGTGTGTATACAAAAGTGGCCTTTTTTCTTGACAAAGGGGTGCAGTTTTGCTTACTTTTGTTTCAGCAGGTGACGATAAGGCAGGCTGGATGAAGAAACGCAAAAAGGGCACTTGCAAAAGCGTTCGTTGATGTGTTTCCGAATCAGACGGTGGCAGCCGCAAGGTGATGGCGCCGGAATGAGGAGCATCAGAAACAGCCTGGAGCTTCGAAGGCAGAAGTTGCGAAACCATGCCGAGGTGAAGTACCGGATGAGTAAGAAACCTTCTACGGAAGATGCCTGAAAGTCAGCCTGAACTTAACCTGACACAGGTTGCAGCGCTACGGCACGGCAGCATGTGAGCCGGGAATCCATTCGACAGAATAGATTCCCGGTTTGTTTTTGTGCCCAATTGATATTCTTATTTGTGAACCATAGCCCAAAGGACTTGAGCCTTAAAACCCTCAAGCAAAATCTACTTAGATATGACGATACCGGGTTTTTGGCTGAGTTTCATGTCTATCACTTTCAACCCCTTGATCTTTTTTTGTATTATCAGCTGATCATTCGGGTCCACCGCCTCTTTTAGTTGCTGAAACAAATCAGCCATGCTACTGTCCACCATTTTTCTTTTAAAATGAATCAGAGCCGAATCGGCCAGAAGCTTCAGGTCGTCGGTGGCAGTTTTGACAAAAATCTTGTGTTTTTCCCAGTTCTGACTTAGCTGATAACGCTCAGTTATCAGATCGATGCACAACAACGCCACATCCGGTTCGGGATTGGAGACAAAATGCTGTTCATGCGGAACGACACCTTCATCGTGACCTTCGATATAGATTTCCAATATTTTAACATTGGTAGGATGCATAAAGGTGAGCTGATCGTTTCTGAGGTCATCCAGAATATAATGGGCCAAGGGTAGGCGATAGATGGCCGGGAAGCCGTCTTCATCCACCGTAGGAACCATAACCTCATGATTACCAAACATAAGCATCAGCCTGATCAGCTCGCGTTCCTGATGTAGTGTCGGGATTTCCTGCTCGGGAGCAACTTCCTGCGGTTGCAGGTCAGGCTGTGACTGCGGCAAAACAGGTGTTTCAGGACTAAGTTGTTTGCGAAACCTGCTGCGCAGCAGTTTGTTAAGTTCGTTCATCAGGGTTGCCTCAGCCACTTCGAGCATACGGCTGCACTCTTTCACATACACCGTACGGTATATGGGGTCGGGAATCAGCGAAATGGTAGTGACGATCTCCCTGATCAGACCTGCCTTGCGGATGGGATCACCGGCGGCTTCTTCGAGCAATAAGCCTGTTTTAAAACTAATGAAATCTTTTGATTCCTTACGGATAAACTCTTCAACTTCAGAACTACGGTGCTTTCTGACGAATGAGTCGGGGTCGTCCCCTTCGGGAAACAAAAGTACGCGGACATTCATCCCTTCCTCAAGGATCATGTCGATGCCCCTGAGAGAAGCATTTACACCGGCCTTATCGCCATCGTATAGAATGGTTATGTTGTTTGTATAGCGTCTGATCAGCCTGATCTGCTCGGTAGTGAGTGAAGTACCCGAACTGGCGACCACATTTTCGATACCTGCCTGATGCATCGAGATCACATCGGTGTAACCTTCCACAAGCAGGCATTGATCAAGGCGGCTGATAGCGGTTTTGGCGAAATAAAGGCCGTAAAGCGATTTGCTTTTGTTGTAGATATCCGACTCCGGTGAATTCAGATATTTTGCTTTTGTCTTGTCAGAGACGAGGATTCTTCCTCCGAAGCCTATAACTTTTCCCGTTAGGTTATGAATGGGAAAAATTACTCTTCCCTGAAAACGGTCATATAGTTTATCTTCGCTGCCCACCGACAATCCTGTTTTAAGGAGAGCTTCGGCAGAATAACCCTGGTTTCGTGCGTGATTGCTGAAAGCGTCTTTGTGGTCGGGGTTGAAACCAAGCTGAAACTTACGGACAACCGTTTCGCGGAAATCGCGTTCCTTGAGATAACCCAGTCCGATAGTTTTTCCCTCCTGTGTTTCGAACAGAGAATTACTGAAATAATCTCGCGCAAACGAATTCAGGTTAAACAATCGCTCCCGCTCATTCTGCTCCTGAAGTTCTTCGGGGCTTTGTTCGCGCTCTTCGATTTCTATCTGATATTTTGCCGCCAGATAGCGAAGTGCTTCGGGATAGGAATAGTGCTCGTGCTCCATAATGAAGCGGGCCGAATCGCCCGCTTTGCCACAACCAAAGCATTTGAAAATCCCTTTGGATGGTGATACAGTAAACGAAGGTGTTTTCTCCTGATGAAACGGACAAAGACCAATCAGGTTGCTGCCCCTGCGTTTCAGATTCACAAAGTCGCTCACAACCTCTTCAATGCGTGAGGCTTCGAGAATACTGGCGACAGTGTAAGGAGGGATCACAACGATATAATTTATTCGGCTAAATTACGATTATCTGACGTTTTTTGTGAGTTGAATGTGTATCTTTACACCAATAACTCATTCCATGGAAAACATGACCGAACAGGCAATCGAACTACTGCGCAAGCAAGCTTTACTGCTTGATGCCCGGGATTTTGACCTCAGAATATGGAAAAAGCAGACCTATTTGCTGCTCCAGCGAATTTTCGGGGAACAAGACCCGAAAGCCCGTGAAATCAACAGTTTTGAATACGAATTCAATTCATGGTCCTTACGCGATGCAACGGGAAATGAATCTTATGAAGCAGGATTTAAAAAAACAGGAAGGGCTGTCTTGGAGTTGGCAATAGCAGAGCTCGAATCGTTCGGCATACCCGGTAAAGAAAATAATGACGGAAATGCGACCCTTGCCAGCCGGATATTGTCTTTGATTTTTGACGAGATGAAAGGAAGCCAGGTGAAGGGCATACAAGCATTACTTGAATCGGATCTAAGTGTAGCGGAAAAGCGCAGAAGGCTGAAGAAGGAGTTGGAGTCCCTTGACCGCGACAACTTAACAGAAATTATCGCAGGTATCCTGATTATCGGAACAGCTAATGAAAGCGTATCGCAATAACCAATAATTTATATAACATGTCAGAACCAAAAAGACTCTTCAGAGCACGTTTCAACAAAATACTCGGTGGGGTTTGCACCGGCCTGGCCGAATACTTCAACATTGATCCGGTATTGGTAAGGGTATTATGGGTGGTGTTTACCCTAATGGGAGGCGCCGGTTTGCTTGCCTATATTGTTTGCTGGATCATCATTCCTGAGGCTCCAGTAAGCAGCTAAAAACAGTCTTTAAAAAACTATTGACCTGTTTTTTGGGCAGTTACCTTCAGAAACAGTTCGTCCAGCTGATGCTGTGCAATTTCCGAAGGTGAGTCGATCATGGTGTCGCGTCCCGAATTGTTCTTAGGGAATGCGATGAAGTCGCGTATGGAATCATATCCGGCAATCAATGCTGTGAGTCTGTCGAAACCAAGGGCAATCCCTCCATGCGGAGGTGCACCATATTCGAAGGCGGTGAGCAGGAAACCAAACTGGTTTTGCGCTTCTTCATCACTGAAACCAAGCAGGCTGAACATTCTTTTCTGCAGTCCGCGATCGTGTATCCTTATGGAACCTCCACCAACTTCTACTCCATTGATAACCATATCATAAGCATTGGCCCTTACCTTTCCCGGATCAGAGTCAAGCAAATGCACATCTTCAATTTTGGGTGAAGTGAACGGATGATGCATGGCGAAATAACGTCCGGCATCTTCGTTCCATTCGAGTAAAGGGAAATCGGTGACCCAAAGTGGCTTGAAAACCTGAGGATCGCGCATTCCGAGCTGGTTTCCCAGTTCAAGGCGCAGTTCGCAGAGTTGCTTGCGTACTAAGTCAGTGTTTCCACTAAGGATGAGCATGAGGTCACCGGGCTGTGCGCCAAAGCATTCTGCTATTTCTTTTAATTGATGCTCATTATAAAACTTATCAACTGATGATTTCAGGCTTCCATCAGTGTTATATCTAACATAAACCAGTCCTTTGGCTCCAATTTGAGGTTTCTTTACAAAATCTGTAAGTGCATCCAACTGCTTGCGGGTAAACTCACTGCATCCTTGTGCATTGATCCCCACCACCAGTTCAGCTTCATCAAAAACACCAAATCCTTTGCCTTTGGCTTGCTCGTTGATTTCGACGAATTCCATACCGAACCTGATGTCGGGTTTATCGGAGCCATACCGTTTCATTGCAGTTGCATAATCCATCCGCCCGAAGGAACCAACCTCAATTCCTTTAACCTGTTTGAAAAGGAAACGGGCCAGACCTTCAAACGTATTCAGAACATCTTCCTGCTCTACGAAAGCCATTTCGCAGTCGATTTGTGTAAACTCGGGCTGACGGTCGGCCCTGAGGTCTTCATCGCGGAAACAGCGTACGATCTGAAAATATCGGTCGTAGCCGGCAACCATCAGAATCTGCTTGAAGGTTTGCGGTGATTGCGGAAGTGCATAAAACTCACCGGGATTCATGCGTGAAGGAACCACAAAATCGCGTGCACCTTCGGGTGTTGATTTAATCAGGTATGGTGTTTCGATTTCATAAAATTTCTGATCATCGAGGTATTTTCGCGTTTCCAGTGCCAGACGGTGCCTCAGTTCGAGGTTATGTTTCAAGGGGTTTCTTCTGAGGTCGAGGTAGCGGTATTTCATGCGCAGTTCGTCACCTCCGTCGGATTTGTCTTCGATGGTGAAAGGAGGCAATTTGGAGGCATTGAGCAGTTTCATGGCTGTGACCCTGAGCTCGATCTCACCTGTTGGAATATTTGGGTTTTTTGATTCGCGTTCGGTAACCATACCCGTTGCACTAATCACAAATTCGCGACCCAGGCTTCGGGCCAGGTCGATCAGGGCGGGTTCGGTTTTGCCCTCTTCGAGGAATAACTGGGTGATGCCATAGCGGTCGCGAAGATCAATCCAGATAAGCGTTCCCTTGTCGCGCACGCGCTGCACCCATCCGCTGAGGGTTACTGTATTTCCGCAATGAGAGCTTCGTAATTCACCACATGTATGTGTCCTGAACATAATTATTATGATTTCTGATTGAGGCGCGAAATTAAACAAAATCGTAAAGTGTGTATGTTGCGGCTGCGATCATTGAGATAATTAACGAACCAAATCTTTCACAAAAAGAATACCTCCAACATCTGTAAGCAAACCATCATACAATTCGGTAACAGAATAACCACAGGAACCGGCAAAATCCTTCACACGAACTCCATCGGAATAATAGTCGAGGTTGCCACACACAAACAACTCATTGTCTCTGATTCCGCATGCTCCGCCGAAAAACCCATGCTTTTGGCCTTTGAGAAGGATACCCTTCGGATTTACAGTGAGAACCGTTGCCCCTGTGCGAATCAGAGCATCACTTATTCCCTTGTCAGAGCTGATAAAATGGTCATTGTTCATGGCAAGCAGGTTGCATCGAGTATATCCCTGAGAAACATTTATGTTAATCAGGCCCAAAGTACCATTAACAATCACCGGATCGGTAGCAATTTTGTTATGGATGAGCATATTGCTTGTAACCACAGCATTGTAACGGGCCGTTCCGGGGTAAACCTCAGATGGGTTTTCTCTACCATAAACAACCGGAATATTATTTAAGGCCAGTTGTTGTTTCCAATCGGGTGGAATGCCGGGCGAAGCCACCAGCAAATTACCTGCCTGGCAAAAGAAAATGTCAGGATGAGTGGCAATAGAATCATACACCTGCGGTTGTGGGTTTAACCAAAGTACTTCACCTTCACGTTGCAAACGTTTACAGGCATCAGGGGGCATATCTGAAGATGCAATGATCAACATCAGTTGTTTGGTTTTATGAGAAAGGATTGGGGTTCTTGACCGTATTTGCCCCTGAAGACAACTTCGCGATAACTTTTTTTGAGCCAGTTACGGTTTGATGCTTTATGACCGACAGCAACACCCAGTTCGTTTGCAGGTACTTCAATGATCACTGAATCACTTTTTGGCCACACAGAGTGCTTTTCAAACATATCACGCCAAAGGGCGGTCATCACTAATTCCTTGAACGAAGGATGATATGGCCCGGCGACGAGGTCATCGCCGTTGAGACCCTCAGAAGGATGCAGACCCAGCCTGATAACCTTAACTCCTGCTTCTGCGAACAATTGCCAGAGCCGAAGCGACCAGTCAACTGCCTGCTCCAGTGTAAGTACTCTGTAATCGCCTCTTAAATACATCTGTTCCAACGCAGTTCCTTTGATCACCAAACAAGGATATATACGGGTTTCGTGTGCTCCAAGTTCAATGATCCGTTTGGCCGTTTCATAAGATTTTTCAAAAGTATCATGAGGCAATCCGATCATCATTTGCAAGCCCAACCTGAATCCATATTGAAGAATCAACTTCGAAGCCCTTTCAACAGCTTCCGGACCATGACCGCGTCCGCTCATCCGCAACACTTCAGCATCAAGTGACTGAGCCCCAAGCTCAATGGTGGTAACGCCATAGTTCCTTAAAAGTTGCAGTTTTTCTAAGTCAATATAGTCGGGGCGGGTACTTATTCTGATACCCTGAACTAAGCCTTTGATCAGAAATTTTTGCGCAATCTCAAGGTAAATCAGCTGCAAATTGCCCGGGAGACCGGTGAAATTACCACCAAAAAAAGCAATTTCAACTGTTTTGGGGCCATCAGGAAAAGTGCTTAGATTCCTCTCTATTAAATGTATAACCTTATGTTCTTCAGGCACATCTTCCATTCCGGAGATCCGATGCTGGTCGCAAAACACACATTGGAACGGACACGCCAGTTCTGGCATAAAAATTGGAATGTTGTAGTGCCTGATCATGCATCAAAATTGGTGAAAAAATGACGGCACGGGAAATAATTTCCCTAATTTTGCCGTTTCAAAGTTATTAGTTTATAATCATTTAAACAAACATACGTATTATGGACAAACATCTCGTAACACAAACCTTCAGAAGCATGTTTCTCATTCTGTTGGTTGCAGCTGTAACGCTGGGAGGAAGTACAGGCTGCAAAAGCAAGAAAAAACTGGCCCGGGAGAAAGCTGCAGCCGAATATGCAGCCAGAGTTGATCAGGCCAAAAAAGACCTCAACGCAATACTTAACGACGAAACAACCTGGACGCTCAAAGAAAAGGAACAGCGGGTCAAAACCATTAAAAACTGGAATCTGGACGACAGTGAAGTACTTGAACTTATCGACAGGGTTGAAGACAAGCTGGCTCGTGAAAGGGCCGAAGCAGAACGCAAGGCTGAGGAGGAACGGCTTAGAGCAGAAGAGGAAGCCCGTTTGAAAGCGGAAACCTCCAAATACGGCAATCTCGAAGGAATGCTCAGGTCAGTTGCCTCATCGCCCGACTTTGCCACAGCCAACGACAGAATAAGTCAAACCCTGCAGTTATTTGCCACACCCGATGTGCCTGTGTTGATCATCATCAGTCAGGCAGGTGGTTTCAACGACTATGACCGTCCTACAACCATTCGCAAGTATCTTGATTATCTCAAAGACCAGAAGAATTTTAACAACCGAATCGAACAGGTTAAATATGACAGCAACGGAAAAATCACAGAACTCGAACTCATTAAAAGGTAAACACTTATAAACATGAAACATATCATCATCATTATCATTGCTGCCCTGGCACTGACAACTTCTGTCAAGGCTCAGGATGAGCTCAGCCCCGAGCGCAAACAGGCCATTGACAGTCTTGCCCTCGAAAAAGTGCGTGACCTGAGTAAATACGTGAGCATCATTGGCAACAAAAACACTCCCTGGAGCGAAGCCAACCGCGTTATCGACAGGGCCGAAGAACTGTTCATGGCAGGTGCAGAGATCGGGGTATCGTCACTGGCACGCACGGATATATTTTATTACAAGGTGCGCACCTATTTTGAAAGACTGATGCGTCTCAATTACGACAGGGTTGAAATTGAATGGTACAAGATTGAATATGTGAGCGATCTGCAACGTCAGCCCGATGGCACCTATGTGGGCGTAATTACGATCTTCCAACGCTTCAGCGGATATGATCAGGAAGGTGGTTTGGTTTATCAGGATACCACCAAGAAAGACATCACAGTGTATGTGAAACGCAAGGAAACACAGATAGGCGGGCGTATGATCGGATTCTGGGATGTGTTGCTGGGCGATATAAGGGTGAAAGAAACCTCAAGCTAAGCATTCATCATGAAGACTAAAGGAGGCTGTTTTCTTTTCTTTGATTCAGCCTCTTTTTTTGTTTGATTCTTATTAACCCGCAAACCAATCCATAAAAGGCCCTTAAAAAGTCTAATTTTGCGCTATAAATTTCAAACTTATTTTGAGCAAACTACTGATAAACAGGCATGAAAAATAAAATTGCACACGCACCAACCATCACTACCATATTGCTGCTGGTTGCCATGCTATGCCTTGCTGCCAGAGGATATCCGCAACGCAGCCTTGGGGCTTTCGAGCTTGATGAAACCGAGTTGTATGCCATGACCAAACAGGTGAGCCAGTTTTTCAGCAGGTTTAATAACGAAGAAGACCAGTTTGGAAAAAAATACCACCCGCATAACCCCGAATTTCGCAATCCTGATAAAAGGAGAATCATTCTGCCTTTGCTGTTTGACAACGAAAACAAGCGCACTTCTGGCACACTAAAAGACTTTTTTGTTGAAGATCTGGTTGGTAAAGGAAAAGGCAACTACCTTGAGTTTCTTGGCGGACGTTGGTACTCTGAGGTTGCAACGACCTTTCTGCATCAGGGCAGAGAAGTGAACATCATTTTATTCCTGATGATTGAAAAAGAAAACCTTGGATCAAAATGGGTGCTCACAAACGTTTATTATCCTGAATTCAACAAATTGTTTCCCAAAGGAGAACTTGCCGAAAGAGAAAAACATTTCCTGCACCCGATGAGTCACGAGCTCGATTTCATGAATATTTACAAGGCTTTCAACCATGCACAGGTGATTGATTTTTATGCCTCTAAGGAATTTCAACCCGATTACCTGACCTTGTTCTTTGCCGAAATAAAAGCGGGGCGTATGAAATTCAAGTCTGTTGACCATCTGAAATTCCATATCTTTCAGATAAGGGACTGGTATTTTGAAGTATCATACCTGAACCGTAAGGGGACAAATACGGGATGGCTCATCACCAACCTTGTATATATGACCGATAAAGAAAAACCTGCCTTTATTAAATTATATGAACCATGGTTACGTTTAGACCAACACTGATTCTTCTTGTTTTTATTATTTTTCTTGGTGTTGCCGGCCGGGCACAAAACACTTCACTCAGTCAGACCGAATTAGATGACTACCGCAGGCAAGCGTCCATGCTGGTGCAATACCTTGAGGGAACACTTAACTTTCTGGGCGATCCGGCGTCGACAGTTAAGGAAAAAGAAATCATCATTAACGAAAGCTATTCCAAGATCTTCAGAGATGACAAAGTTCAGGTGGAGGACGATCTTGATGAAGGGCGTGAAACCCCACTTAACAAAGATGTGCAGGCCTATCTTAAGGACGTGGATTTCTTTTTCAGAAACGTGCAGTTTACTTTCGACATACAACAGGTTGACCAGCTTGTAAATGATTCGGGAGAAGTATATTTCAGGGTTTCGCTCATGCGTAATCTAACGGGCACAACTGTTTCGGGAGATTCGGTCAGTGCTTCACGGCCTCGATTTGTAGAGATTAATTTGGATCCTTATAAAAAAGACCTGAAGATTGTAAGTTTTTATACCACCAAGCTCAATCAGAAAGAAGAATACAGATTGTGGTGGAGCAATATGCCCAAGGTGTGGAAAGATTTTTTGGGACAGGATGTAATTGTTTATGACACACTGCCATTGAACCGCATCGAAAGTATTGTTTACGATGGTATTGTTGTCAGACGATGGAAAAAAGTAACCCGTAATGATCAATATTTTGTAATGGGTACCGACACTCTTCCACAAAGCATGAATCATTTGCTGTTCGGTAGGCGACCCGACACCACTTTTTTCATCAGCGACACCCGTACGTTGATGATGCCCGACACCATAAAAACCGATTTAGCGCCTGTGTATCGTGCAATCAGCGATATAACCAAAATCACAGAAATAAACATTTCCTACAAACAGCAGTTCACTGACATTGAACCATTGTCGATGCTGCATGAACTCAGACTGATTGACTTTTCCAATACACCGGTCAACGACATTTCGCCACTGCGTAATTTGAATAAACTTGAAGCAATATACCTTTCGGGCACCCGTGTAAACAAGCTCGATCCAATAATGTATTCTGTGCATATCAGGGAAATATATTGTTTTGATACTGATGTGGACCGTCTGGATGCAATAGCGGGTTTCCGACAACTTGAAAAACTCTATTGTTTCAACACACCCATAAAATCGCTTGAACCCATTAGTGGCATGAAAACCCTGCTTGCCCTTCGTGTCAACAATACCCTGGTTGAAGAACTGTCGCCGCTTGAAGGGATGAAAAGCCTCAGGTTACTGGATATCAGCAATACAGAGATAAGTAATATCGATGTGATAAGCGGGCTTATAAGTTTGCAAATGCTGAGTATGGACAATACACGATTAAAAAGTATTGAAGCTTTGCGCAATCTGACATCATTATCTATTGTTCAATTCAGCAATACTGAAGTAAATGACCTTAGTCCATTGAGCGGACTTGGGCAACTCAAAAAGGTATATTGCGACAAAACACGGGTCAGCAGCAGCGACGCCCTGGCTTTCATGCGCAGCAAACCTGGTACATTGATTATTTACGAAACTGAAGAGCTTTCAGCATGGTGGACTTCGTTGCCCATCTACTGGCGCGCCATATTGGCCGAAAACACGGGGATCACATCCAATCCGGGACCTGAGGGACTGCATCAGATCGTTAACCTGACCCGGCTTGACCTCCGTGGCAACAGCTATCTTCAAAACATTCAGCCATTGAGTAAACTCACAAACCTCAACTACTTGTCACTAGCCAGCACCGAAATTGACGACATCAGCCCATTGATCAACTTAAGTGAGCTCCAGGAAATTGACCTCTCAAACACACGCATCAGCAACATCAGTCCCTTACAGAATATACTTGGGCTCGAAACTCTTAATATTGAAAACACCCGCGTAGAAAAGCTTGGGGCACTTGATGCCATGACCCGACTGAAACTTGTGAAGGCTGACGGAAGCAGAATAAACACATCCGAACTGATACAATTCAAAACAAAACAACCGGAAACTGTGGTGCTGTATCAGACCGAAACATTACGACAATGGTGGCAAGGTCTCCCGGAACACTGGCAACAACTTTTCAGGGACAGAACTGGCATTCAGGATCAGCCCTCAGACCTTCAGCTGCAAGGAGTTGCCGACCTGCGCGAGTTACAGATCGCGGATAATATGGCTTTTGATGACCTTACACCTTTGCAGCCATTGGTACTGCTCGAGACGCTTGTATTGCGCAACACAATGGTGGGGCAGCTCGATGCACTATCTTCTCTTAAAAACCTTCGCAGACTTGAGTTTCCCGGCCATCCTATCAGCCAGATAGGGCCGCTTGCATCACTTACCAGACTCGAAGAACTGAACATGGAAAACAATCCGGTAACTGACCTGTCTGCTATCTCAGAACTATCAAATCTGAGGATACTCAATGTGGCAGGAACTCAGATCAGGAATCTCAAGGCAATAATTGGACTGAGGGATTTAGAAGAACTTTCGGTATACAATACCCGTTTGAGAACTCTGAGTCCTGTGGAGCAACTGCCTTCCATTAAGCACATTAAATGTTATAAAACCCGTATCAGACAAAAAGAGATTGACCAATTAAAAGCCGGTAAACCAGGTCTGACTGTATTGTTTTATTAAACCAACCTGCGATTGACATTACTCGTCAGACCGACATAGGTACGATCTGCTGTTTGACTCTAAAGTACATAAACCCAAATCATTTCGGAAAAATATAAAAAAAGAGTGCTCTGGGAGCACCCTTCTTGTACCCGGAGCCGGGATCGAACCGGCACGAGTGTTACCTCACTGGTTTTTGAGACCAGCGCGTCTACCAATTCCGCCATCCGGGCAAGCCATCTAAAGAACAAATGGGCTGCAAAGTTAACAAAATTGTTTGCCCGACAAAATTGTTACACAATCTTCTTTTCACTCCCATTAGTGACCAATTTTAAGTTTTTGTAAAATATTTATTTCACAATCAGGATTAAGTTCTTACTTTTGCAGCCGAATAAAAAACAAGCCCAAACAGTTATGCCTGAACCCATTGTAAGCATTTTCTCCGGAAGGGCCACTGAATACCTTGCACTGAAGATTGCCGAGAGCTACGGCACCACCTTGGGTAAAGCAGTGGTAACGGACTTCTCAGATGGTGAGTTTCAGCCCTCATACGAAGAAAATATTCGTGGAAGGGATGTTTTTTTGATTCAGTCCACTTTCCCCCCCACCGACAACCTGTTTGAGCTGATGATGCTTGCTGACGCAGCACGCCGGGCCTCGGCCAGAAAGATAACCGCCGTGATTCCCTATTTCGGGTTTGCGCGGCAGGACCGAAAGGATAAACCCAGAGTTACGATTGCCGCCAAGCTGATCGCCAATCTGATGATCGCTTCCGGGATTCAGCGCATCATCACTATTGACCTTCATGCCGACCAGATTCAGGGATTCTTTGATGTTCCGGTCGATCATGTATATGCCTCGAACATTTTCCTGCCCTATATCCAGAGTCTGAATCTCAAAAACCTTACCATGGCATCGCCCGACACAGGCGGCACGCGCAGGGCGGCTTCGTATGCTAAGATGCTCGACACCGGATTTGTCATCTGCTATAAGCAAAGAGCCAAGCCCAATGTAGTGGAAGAAATGGCACTTATCGGAGATGTAAAAGGCAGGGATGTTGTCCTGATCGACGATATCATAGATACTGCCGGCTCAATAACCAAGGCAGCCGAACTAATCATGGATAACGGAGCAAACAGCGTCAGGGCTTTCTGTACACACCCCATCTTCTCCGGGGCCGCATACGACAGAATCGAACGTTCTGTATTTACCGAAGTGGTGGTAACCGATACCATTCCCCTGAGGCAACAAAGTTCAAAAATAAAAGTATTGTCAACGGCTGACCTGTTCGCAGAAGTAATCCGAAGGGTTGAAAACTACGAATCGATCAGTTCATTGTTCAAATTCTCCACCAAATAATTCATTAATTCAATTTAATCATGAAAACAGTATCATTGAGCGGTGCGCTGCGGGCGCACGTAGGGAAAAAAGATGCTAAAACCCAGCGTTACGAAGGCAAGGTGCCTTGTGTGATTTACGGCGGTAAGGATCAGGTACATTTCAGCACCGATGCCACCAGCTTCAAACCCATCATCTTCACCCCCGAAACATTTGTCATCGACATCAATATCGATGGGAAAAATTATCTGACTATTCTGAAAGATATTCAGTATCATCCGGTGAGCGACGAAGTCTTGCATGCCGACTTTTATGAAGTAAGCCCCGAGAAACCCATTGTTGTTTCCATCCCGGTTAAACTCACAGGAACTTCACCCGGTGTGATCAGGGGAGGAAAACTGACGCAGAAACTCAACAAACTGAAGATTAAGGGACTCATCAAGGATCTGCCGGATTATCTTAACGTAAGCATATCAAACCTGGATGTTGGCCAGTCGATCAAGATTAAAGACCTTGCATTTGACAACCTGCGCTTCCTCGACCTTTCCACTGCCGTTATCGCAGAAGTGAAAACTGCCCGTGGGGTTGTTGCAGGCGAATAGCACGAACTCGTGAAATCTTACTCATACAAAAGCAGGGCGAACAACCCTGCTTTTTTATTGCATTAAATAAGTCCCGATGCATCAAGATTATCCAGACAAGGATGAATACATCCAAAAGCAGGAATGAAGTACATTTGCAAAAATCTGTGAAGTGAAATACCTGATCGTAGGACTTGGAAACATTGGCCCCGAATATGCCAACACCAGGCACAACATAGGGTTTATCATCGCTGATGCGCTCTGTCAAAAGCTGGAAGGAAGGTTTACGACCGAACGATACGCACAGGTTGCGGCACTGAAACACCGTGGCAAACAAGTCATCACCATTAAGCCAACCACCTATATGAACCTGAGTGGAAAGGCGTTGCAATACTGGCTCAGGGAGGAAAACATACCCATGGAAAATCTCTTGGTATTGGTGGACGATATTGCCTTGCCAACCGGACAACTCCGGATGAAGAAAAAAGGAGGCGATGCAGGACACAATGGCCTGGAGCATATCATTCAAACGCTGGGAACAAACGAGTTTTCGCGCCTGAGGTTTGGTATTGGTGATGATTTTCCACGAGGCCGTCAGGTTGATTATGTGCTGGGGGAATGGAGCCGCAGCGAAACCGAAATCATCCTTCCCCGGGTGGATGTGGCAGTCAATATGGTGCTTAGTTTTGTGGTTGCCGGAATTGAACGAACCATGACCGCATTCAACAACAAATAGAAAATCCTGTTGCTATAATTGTGCATTATCCGGAGCTGTGCCACAAAGACACCAGGGCACCAAGAATCACTAAGGCTATATTCCAGTATATTAACACTTTGTGCAACTTAGTGTCTTCGCGCCTTAGTGGCAAGAATGAAAGTCCACTCAAAACTCTGTGGCTCTCTGTGGTTCTTTGAGAAACTTTATGACATTAATCATGCACTAATTGCCACAAAGACACCAAGAATCACAAAAGCTATATCTCAGTTAATCAATGCTTAGTGCTGCTTAGTGCCTTTGTGCCTTAGTGGCAAGAATGAATGTCCACTCAAAACTCTGTGGAACTTTGTGCAACAGCTAAAACGCTGATTAATATAATGAAAAGCTAATGCAGCTGTTCAGTGCATTTCTTCTAATCCAGAGCAACTTCTTTCCAGCCTTTTCCGGTGAAATGCAAAGTTTCTTTAAATCCGGAAGCTTTCAGAGCTGTTGCAGCTTCAGCAAACAGCATGTTCAATTCATCAGGATGGTGTGCATCAGAGCTGATGATCACAGGAACCCCGCGTTCACGAAGTTCCCTGAGGATCCAATCTGAGGGGAAAAAAGAATCACTCCGTCCTTTATACATGCCTCTGGTGTTGAGTTCTACGATCAATTTCTTCGAAGCGATCAAATCAATGGTTTCGCGCACCAACTGCCTGTACCACAACTCATCTTCAGTGAAATAGCGGTTCTGGTTGTGCATTTTGATCTTGTCGAAATGCCCGATCACATCAAAAGTTTCGACTGTGATCATTTGGTTGGTTTGCTCATAAAATGCGCCTACAGCCCTGCGTATATCGCCACCAAAAAAACGCTTCAGACCCTCATCATAAGTCTCGCGCAGCGGCCCGTCGGTAAACCAGAGCTGCTCTTCGTAATCCGAACCTACAAGGTGAATGGAGCCAATCACATAATCAAGTCCGCAGCGCTTTTTCCATGCGGCAAATCCGGTGCTCATTCCGGGTATGTAGTCAATCTCGAGGGAAAGACAGAGGTTGATTTTTTCAGCAAAAAATTGTTGCAGCGACCTTACTTCGGTACAATACTTTTCCACATCATGTTCTTTGAGGGCAAAGGTGTTCGTGAACGGAAGCGGGCTGTGGTCCGAAATGCCCAGTGTGTGCAGTCCTGTTGCCATGGCTCTTTCAACCGTGTGCAGCAGGCTGGCTTTCCCGTCTGAATAAAGGGTATGGGTATGAAGATTTTGTCCGTTCATGCGTAATTATTTCCTGCTGACAAAAATTATTCCGGCAGTGCTTGGGTGTTACTCTCTGTTTGGTTTCACAGAAACACCGAGTGTTTCAAAGGCCTTGTCCATCATGGGGTCGATGCGCTGATACACCGGGTAAAAACCTGCATCGTCAAACACATTGCGGGCAATATAGGCTTTCATCAGGGTATTTATATGCCTGCGGCTGCTCACGAGGCTTTCGCGGTGGGGTTCAACGCCTTTTGATTGCGCATAAGCAACCAGTTCGTTGAACATGCTTTCGCTCACCCTGAACTTTGTGTCAAAATCATCGAAGTTTTTGAACCGGTTGAGCATTTGCCTGTTGGCATCCGAATAGTCGAAGGCAAACTGAAAAATCATCCCCATGTTAGCCAGTCTGTTAAAGTAAACCAGACTTGAGTCGGGTGTCAGCGGCACATACACATCGGGCATGATGCCCCCACCTCCGAAAACGGTTTTCCCGCCCGGAGTGGTGTATTTGAGGGTGTCCACCACCGGCACACTGTCGGCACTTTGGGTTTCGCCGTTCATATAACGGTCAATGGACTCATGATGGTATTTCATAAAATCCTTGTCGTAAGGCTTTTGGATGGACCTGCCTGTTGGCGTGTAATACCTTGCCACTGTGAGTCTTAAAGCCGATCCGTCGTTCATTGCCATTTGTTCCTGCACCAGTCCTTTGCCAAACGACCTGCGTCCGATGATGGTTCCGCGGTCGTTGTCCTGCAGTGCACCGGCCACAATTTCGCTGGCGCTGGCCGATCCTTCGTCAATCAGCACCACTACCTCTTCCTGTTCAAGCAAGCCTTTGCGGCTGGCGAAGGCAAAGGAGCGCGGACGGTTTTTGCCCTGAGTATAAACGATCAGTTTGCCGTCGCCGAGAAACTCATCCGAAATGTCGGTGGCAGCTTTCAGGTATCCGCCGGCATTGCCTCTGAGGTCGAGGATCAGTTTTTCCATGCCTTCGGATTTCAGCTTTTTAGAAGCTTTCACAAACTCCTCGTGGGTAGTGGCCGAAAACTTGTTCAGCCGGATGTAGCCGGTTTTTTCGCCGGCCATATAGGCCACATCGAGGCTGTAGGTTGGGATGATGTCGCGGGTGATGACATATTTCGACAGGCCGGTTACCCCACGCCTGTGCACATCCACGGATACCTGAGTTCCCCTTTTGCCTTTGAGTTTGCGCATGGCATCGCGGTTGGTGATACTTACCCCTGCAACAAGGGAATCGTCAATTATCACAATACGGTCGCCGGCCATAATGCCCACTTTTTCCGAAGGCCCGCCTTTCACCGGATTGATGACGGTGATGGTATCCTTTTCGATCCTGAACGAAATGCCAATGCCTTCGAAACTGCCCAGCAGCGGGTCGTTCACTTCATCAAATTCTTCAGCGGTGATATACTGGCTGTGGGGGTCGAGGTCTTCGAGCATGCTTTTGATGGCATGGTTTTCGAGCATGCGGGGATCAACGGTATCCACATAATCACGTTCGATATATCGGAGGATGTTGTCGAGTTTGCCACCCGGGGATTGTGGCAACAGCCTGATGGAACGGTCGCTTCCGGCAGGTTGCGAAAAATGGTTTCCGAAATAAAAGCCCGCAGCAAGGGCAATACCGAGCAGCAAAGGCAGGTATATGGTGGTTCTTTTCATGTACTGATTTTTATTATAACAACAGCAGGCAGTGTTTGTTGCACAACTGTGTTATCCGGGCTGCAAAAATAGGAAGTATTCAGGTTGCAGATCAACTTGAATTCATGATTCTTACTATTCAACAGTAAGCAGCATAAAAAACGCTATGTCTGTTACTTTCCCACAACCACCCTTCCTCCTTCGGAGTGGGCGGCAAACTCGGGTGCATACAGGCATTGGATGGTAGCATGGCCATTGGCGAAGTTGCCCTTCTGCGTAGCCAAAAGTGTATATTCAAACACATATTTCCCGCGGGCCAGATAGGATATAAAAAAGTCGGTGGAAGCGTCCCGGGTGGATTCGTAATAGCCCAGCGAGCCCTGAACTTTGTAGCCTGAAAGCACGTTCAGCGGTTCAAAGGCAGCGGCGCGGTAATCTTTCAGGTGCACATACTCTATGTCGCGGTCGGTCTCGATGAACAGCCTGACCCTGACCCTGCTGCCTGCTGCAATTTTCTGACTGCCCGCCGGAACAAGCACCATTTCGCTTTGGCCGGGTTTTTCGAGAAACACTTCTTTG
>Ga0116204_1000034_pt1 | contig 57074 bp, 66 predicted proteins | sample LakKivwa52mmetaG_FD_94481 | JGI IMG/M metagenome (GOLD analysis project Ga0116204, IMG submission 94481) | Anoxic lake water microbial communities from Lake Kivu, Rwanda to study Microbial Dark Matter (Phase II) - Lake Kivu water 52m metaG | ecosystem: Environmental > Aquatic > Freshwater > Lake... | reverse complement strand
CAATCCCCCTCCACCCAATTGATTAATTCCAAAAGTTTCCCGCCCAGAAAACTAAAAAATCTTCCCGGCAACGCCTTCTGCGAGAAGGGTCAGGATGTAGAAAAGTATCAGGAAAATTCCCTCCTTTCTGGTCAAAAGCCTGCCCGAACGCATGAACTCTATTGCAATGAAACCCGCGAGCGCCATCAGGGCTCCCGTGACATAGACGAGCCTCGGGTTGAATCCGAAGGGGTTTATCAGGGCAAGGACTCCGACAAGGATTGTGGAATCTATCACAACTGTTCCCAAAACGTTCCCGAGGGCAAGCTCGCTTTCCCCCTTGCCAACCGACTTTATTGAGAAGACGAGTTCGGGTATGCATGTTCCTATTGCGACAACTGTTAGCGCGACAATGAACGGGGGGATTCCCACCCCCTCTGCGAACTTTACCCCGAAATTGACCGTGGAATAGGCGGAAGCCAGCAGGATTCCGAGGCTTGCCGCAACCAGCATGAAATCCTTTGCCAACCCCTTCCGCCCGGGCTCCCCATTGGCTAGCGCCCGCTTCACTGCCAATGCCCCGTGGCCTCCCCCTTCTCTCAGGGTGCGCCCGGCCCAGTCGAACGAGAGCGCGGCAAAAAAGGAGATTCCTGATGCGACAAGTATTAGCCCGTCAAGCCTTGAGAGATGCCCGTCAGAGCCGAGAAGGGAGGGCATAATGAACAATGCAAGGTAGAATATGTCGTGGCGGAGTATTTCCCGCTTGACCCTTATCCCTCCCGCCGAGAAGAGGGCCGCTATTCCGAAAACAAGCGTCAGGTCGGCGATGTTCGAGCCCAGGAGAGCCCCCATTCCGAATTCAGGGACTCCGTTGAAAGCGGAGACAATCGAAACCGTTGCCTCCGGGAAAGCCGAGATTACTGACACCACAAAAATGCTTGTCATGAACTTGGAAATTCGCAGAGATTTCGTTAGCTTTGAAGAATGCGCAACCGCGAATTCCGCGCTCTTGACAAGTATTGCTAGGGATGCCAGAAAGAGGACGAGGCTACTTAGGGGGAACGCCATCCGGAGCGGGGCGCAAGTTTCGGTTATATATCAAGCGGATTCCCGCGGGAGATTTTTTGGCCCTTTTCTCATGCAAAGGCGGGGATTGGGATTGCTTAAAAACCCATGGAAACCGCCCCTTCCAATGGAAGATCCGGAACTGAGTTGGCACAGCCTTTCCCAGGAAGAGGCCCTAACCCGCCTTGGCTCCGAAAGCTCAGACGGTCTCTCTTCCGAAGAAGCCCTCTCCCGGCTGAAAAGGGACGGACCAAACAGCCTGAGCCCGAAAAAAAGGAAAAGCGAGTTTCTCCGGCTCCTCGACCATGTCAGGCAGCCCCTTGTATACATACTCCTAGCCGCATCCCTTGTGACAGCCTTTCTTCACGAATGGATTGATTCAGCAGTAATCCTTGCCGTTGTTGTTGTGAACGTTCTCATAGGATTTTTCCAAGAGTCAAAGGCGCAAAAGGCGATAGACGCACTCTCACGGGCGATAACGAGCGAAGCTATCGTAATTCGCGACGGAAAACGCCAGCAGATAAGCTCTCGGGAGCTTGTTTTAGGCGACATTGTCCTTCTCCAGTCCGGGATAAAGGTCCCGGCGGACCTGAGAATAATCCAGGCAAGGGAGCTTCAGATAGAGGAGGCCGCCCTCACCGGGGAATCGGTTCCCGCATTCAAGGAAACCGAGCCGATAGAACCTTCAGCGGTTCTCGGCGACAGGAAGAACATGGCATATTCCTCGACCCTCGTAACATACGGAACCGGCAGGGGAATTGTCGTCGCAGTCGGAGACAGGACGGAGATTGGCAAGATAAACAGCCTCATAATGTCTGTCGCAGAAATTGACACGCCTCTCACGCTTCAGATAAAAAAATTCAGCCACGTCTTGCTCTACGCAATACTCGCGTTTTCGGCAATTGTCTTCGCTGTCGGATTCATTCGCGGGGAATCCCTCTATGAGATGTTCATTGTCTCGACCGCGCTTGCTGTCGCGGCAATTCCGGAGGGCCTTCCCGCAGCCCTGACAATAATACTTGCAATAGGCGTCTCAGAGATGGCGAAACGCGGGGCAATAATCAGGAAGATTCCTGCTGTGGAGACTCTTGGAGGAACTTCCACAATCTGCTCGGACAAGACCGGGACTCTCACGAAAAACCAGATGACTGTCCAGGAGGCCTTTGCCGGAGGGGAGGGCTTCCATATTTCCGGTTCCGGATATTCCTCCCAAGGGGAGATAAAGGGAACCGGGGATTTCAGGGAAAACAAGGCGCTTGCAGAGTGCCTGCGTTGCGGGCTCTTGTGCAACACCTCAAGGATTGTGGAATCGGAAAACGGCTCGACTGTTGAGGGCGACCCGACCGAGGGCGCGCTAATAGTATCCGCCGAAAAGGCCGGACTGAAAGGGGAGGGGCATTCCGTTTTTCCGACAATCGACACATTGCCCTTTGAGAGCGAGTACCAGTATATGGCGACACTCCACAAGCCCAAAGCGGGAGAATCAGAGAAGGCATATGTCAAGGGGTCTGTTGAGAGCATTCTTTCAAGGTGCCGGCTCCAGCTTTCTGCGGAAGGCTCAGAAGAGCCCCTAGACAATGACCGAATTGTCTTGGAATCTGAGAGGATTGCCAAAAACGGCTTTCGGGTCCTGGCTTTCGCAAGCAAGAGCAATTTTGGAGAAGGCAAGAGCTCTATTTCCCATGCCGACCTCGAGGACGGGCTGACTTTCCTCGGGCTTCAGGGAATGATAGACCCTCCCCGGCCGGAAGTAATTGACGCAGTAAGGGAATGCAAATCCGCAGGGATAAGCGTCAAAATGATAACTGGGGACCACAAGCTGACCGCTTCCGCAATTGCCCGCGAAATAGGGATTTCCGACTCTGAACTTGGGGGCGGAGCCCTGAACGGAAAAGAGCTGGCAGGCCTTTCCGACGAGGAGCTTCTCGGGACGCTCGATTCGACAAACGTTTTCGCAAGAGTCTCCCCGGACCAGAAGCTTAGGCTTGTCAAGGCTTTCCAGTCGAAGGGAATGACTGTCGCAATGACTGGGGACGGGGTGAACGACGCCCCTGCCTTGAAGCAGGCGGACATCGGAATTGCAATGGGAATAACCGGAACCGATGTCGCAAAGGAGACCGCCGACATGGTGATAACTGACGACAATTTCTCCACAATAAAATCCGCGGTCGAGGAGGGAAGGCGCATCTACGACAACATAACGAAATTCATAACCTGGACGCTTCCGACGAATTTCGGGGAGGGCCTTGTAATATTCCTCGCGGTAATACTGGGAATAGCCCTTCCGATCCTTCCAATCCAGATACTCTGGATAAACATGAGCACCGCAATATTCCTTGGTCTGATGCTCGCGTTCGAAGGCAAGGAACCGGGAATAATGAAGAGGGAGCCTAGGCCGAAGAAAATGCCAATACTAACGGGACAGCTTGTGGCAAGGATTGTCCTTGTTGGCCTTCTTTTGTGCGCGGGAGCTTTCGGATTTTTCGAGCTAGCCCTCTTGCAAGGGGCAACGGAAGCCCAGGCGCGTACTCTTGCGGTCAATGTCTTCATATTCGGAGAGCTCTTCTACCTTTTCGCATGCAGGTCGCTTTCAGGGTCCGTCTTCAAGGTCGATTTCTTCTCAAACCCGGCGCTCCTGGGGGGCGTTGCCTCAATGGCAATCCTGCAGGTTGCTTTCACATATGTCCCCCTGATGAATTCCGCATTTGGGAGCGCGCCAATCCCTCCGGAATACTGGGGATATGCGATTGGAACCGGAATCCTGATATGGGCAATAGTTGAGGTTGAAAAGGCAGTTTCCAACAGGATTCTCTCAAGGATGCGCGCTAAAAAAGGCGCAACTTTTGGCTCCTTCTGAGCAGTTCCGGAAAGTCTTGCCGGAAGACTTTCCTTTTTTGGACCCTCTCCAGGCCCCTCTCAAGAGGAATGAAGCTAGCCCGAGAGCAATTTCCCCCCCCCGTTCCCCAGGCCCAAGCATTTCCTTATTCGGATGGGGAGCAACCTTCTACGCCCAAAGTCAGCTCCCAATTTCAGTTGTCAGCCGGTATCCAATCAGAGCGGGCCTGTCCTCGAGACTCTCCCCCGGCTGCCTTTCAGGAGACGCCTCCAGCCGAAGCTCGTGGTAGTTTTTTGGAAGACGACCTGGGGCTTTATTCACTGGACAGCCGAAATCGAGAATATTGCGGTTGTTGCAATATAGATTACAAGAAGCATCACTGACGCGAGAGCGAGCCCGGTAAGAAGCATTGTTTTCCTGTTTATCAGGCCCGTGTTATAAACGAGAGCGGTCGAGGGGGTTCCGACAGGGGTCACGAACGCAAGGGCGGAGGCAATTGCAATCCCTATTACAAAGACTACCGGGTTCTGGCCCGACATCCGGGCAGTCTCTATTGCGACCGGCACGAGCATTGCGGTAGTCGCGCTGTTTGACATAAAGTTCGTGAGAATTGCCGAGAGGAGCATGAACGCAAAGGACAGCATGAATGTCGGGAATGCCCCTAGGAGACCCTTTCCGAGTACGGCCGCCGCCCCGGAAGATGACATTGCGTTGCCGAGGAGAAGCCCCCCTCCTACAATGAACATTATGTCCCAGTTGACGCTTTTCACGTCAGTCATGTCAAGGAGGTCGAGGCCGAACATTACGAGTACCGAGAGTATTGAAACAATTGACGCGCTCGATATTGAGGAGGGTAGCCCCATGAGAATCTCTATCTCGCTCCCCAAGAACCAGAGGAGTATTGTCGCGAAGAAGACGAGAAAAACCGACTTTTGCTTCCCCGAAAGGGGTCCGAGAGAAGCCTTCTGCTTTCTTATTTCCTCTATGTTCAGAACAGAGTCCTTGCTCCTGAAAAGCCTGTCCAGCAGAAGCTTTGCCGCCACAAGAGAGACCAAAGAGACCGGAATCCCATAGTATGCCCATTGGAGAAATCCGAAAGGCTGCTCTTTTCCTAGTGCCGCGGCCGCAATCATGTTAGGAGTCGAACCAGTAAGCATTGCAACCCCTCCGAGGGTGGATCCAGCTATTATTCCGAAAAGCATCTTCTTTTTCAGGTTATCGTCCTCCTTTGAGATTGACGAGAGTATTGTCAGGATTATCGGGAGGACCATTGCCACGGCAACGGTGTTTGACATCCACATGCTTATGAATGCCGTGACGCCCATTGAAAAAATGAAAATCCTGCTCGTCTTTCCCCCCGAAAGGACGAGTATTTCAACGGCAATCCTCTTGTCAAGCTCGTGCTTTCTTATCGACTGGCCGAGAACCAAGCCCCCTATTAGGAGGAATATTACCGGGTTGCCAAAAGAGGAGAAAGCCTCTTCCGGGGAGAAAACGCCCGTGAGGGAAAGGGCAATTGGAATCATCAGCCCGGTTATTGATATTGGGAAAACCTCAAGGACCCAGCATGCGACTGAGAATGCAAAAACCGCAAGAGTCATCTGAACGGGCCTGCTGTGCCCGCCGAGCGCGAAGAATACGAGGATTGCCAGGGATGCCGCGAATATTATGTTTCTTTTGTTGTAGACGAATTCGTTGAAGCGCCGAGGGTATTCGAACTTTACCCAATCGAGCTTTGGAATCTTGTGGAACGCAACCATCCAAAATTCCGGGGGGAAAACGGATTAAAATGCTTTTCGAGAGGGAATTTGGGGGGAAAAGCGGGCCCTCGGGAAAGTCTTCCGTCGGAAGCGCCCCTAGGAACCCCGCGAAAATATGAAAAGCCCGCCCAATGCCAAATAGGTTGCGGCAAGGAAAACTAGCAGATAGTCGAGGTTGGGAAGATAGAAAATTATCCCGATTGAGAGAAGCGAGCCCAAATAATCGAGCGCAAAAGCCCCGTCAATCCCCCCTTTCTCGCTCCAAAGCATTCTTCCGAAAGGAACGGTTATTATTGCGCTAGTCAGGAGGAAGAGCGCCCCGGTCAAGGCAAGCGCAGGGAGTCCGGACTGCTCCCTTGTAAGGACAAGCACAAAGAGGGCGGATGCCACAAGCGCGCATGAAAAGACCGCTAGCCCCCTTCCGAATTTTCCGGAAAGCGCATAGCCAATGCCCCCCAGAGCCATGAAAAGGGTCAGGATAACCGGTACCGTTTTCATGAAGTTGGAAAGGAAAAGGGCGAACAGTATTGCAAAGACTATTGAGACTGTCTCATACCCCGCGCCAATTGCGAGATAAGAAGCCGCCCTGCCTGAACCGAGCGCCAATCCAGAGAGGACCAAGACGAGCAATATTGAAACTGACACAAACAGCCGGAAATCCATCTCCCTCTTGTCGAACGCCCCGTAAAACTGCCTGTCTGTGCGGACGCGGTCGCATCCGTTCCTCCCGAAGAAAATGCAATCAATTATCTTGTTTTCCCCCAAGGAGGCCTCCTTTCCGGGATAATGTATGAAACGGTATTCCGAGCGGTATTTTTCGGCAAACAACGAGACCTCCTCCCCGTCCCCTATTATTACCGAGACAACCCGTTCATCCTCATAAGGATATAGTATTGCCATTCGCTCCCTCACCTCCGGAAGGATTTTCCTGATTGACGAGAACGGGCGCATTTCTTCCCCGTTGTACGGAAGTCCGAAATAAAGGACGCCCCTGCTGTTCAGCGCCCCAAAGTAGGACTTGAGGGCCTCCTCCGTGAAAAGCTCTCCGCTGGCATCGTAGAAGAAAGAGTTGGTTACTTTATTCGTCCAGGGACGCTGGATAACTATCAAATCGTATTTTCCACGGTTCCCCCGCAGGAACTCCCTTGCGCCCTTTACAACGACCTCCACTTTGGGGTCAAGGAAAAGGCCTTTTGTATATCCTGAAAAGTCCTCCGTCATTATTTTGACCCTTTGGGCATCTATTTCGACCGCGGTTATTTGGCTCGTATTGTAGTGGAGCCCCGCCACAATGTCTTGGCCTCCTCCAGCGCCTATTATCAGGGACTTTTCGTATTCCCTGACAAAATACGGAACAATTGCCTGGATTTGGACATTCTCCATATCTCCCTTGACTGCAATTGGCGAGGGGCTCATTTTGTCAGAAAACATGTGATAGCCCGGCGCGTTATCAAAAACAACAACATCCAGAATCCCATACGGCCCGAAAAACGATCTGTTGAGCCTCTCCTTCCCCTCGTATCTTTGCTCGAGGCGGTATTCGCCCGGGAGAAAGGGGGTTTGGGCAAGAAGAAAAATGAGCGCAAGGGCGGGCAGGGCCTGAGAGAAAAACATGAGCGCGCCCCTCATTTTCCCGATTCCCCCGACTGACGCGAAAATGAGGACAAGGAAGAACGCAGAATATATCGATGAGAACGGAAGGTACACTAAGACGTAATTGTAAATGACAACAGCAAGAACTGACCCAAAAAGGAGGGAGAGGAGAAGCCTGTCAACGCCCCTCTCCTTCAGAACGAGGGTTGAATAGACAATGCCCCATAATACCGACGGGACGAACGCGCACAGGAAGGCGACAACATAGATTGAGTGTCCTTGCAAGCGGGAAAGAGTTCCAAAGACATTCAGAGCGAGGAAGATTGCTAGGCTCATATATGCGAGAATCCCAAAGAGGACCTGCCTTCCCGGGAAGCTCCCCTTTCTTTTGGAAAAGACGCGCCTGAGTAAGAGCCCAAGGGCAAAGCCCCCGAACGAGAGCTTCATCATTACGAAGAAAACTAGGAGGTTTGACCCTATGAGATACTGATAGCTAGCGTTCTTGTGTATTACGAGGAAGAACAGGAAGTTCATCATTGCGCTGAAAACGAGCGCGAAAATCTCCCCTTTCCTCATTCCGAGAGGGTTGTTCCCAACATTTAAATCAATTTTTCCGGAAATGCCCAAAAATTCCCCTGTCGAACCAGCAACCGACGGACCTTGCGGATTTTTGACGGCAAGAAATGACTTGCGCGTTCTCTAAGTAGAACGAGTGCTCCCGCCGGGATTTGCAACCAAACTTTATGAAAGTTTGACCAAAAAGCCCGTTCCGCGAACGGGCAACCTTTTCTTACGCCCGTGTCCGTGCTGCGGCACCGATGGTCTGAGGACCAAACGGATTTTCTTTTCGTGAAAAGAAAAGGGGTTCAAGTGCTCCCGCCGGCTGAGCCAATTATGAGAAAATATTGGGCGAAGTCAGCGGGGGCGCGAGCGCCAATAGTGACTTGCGAAAAGATGAGCGCGAGTGCTCCCGCCGGGATTTGAACCCGGGTCTCAGGCTCGAAAGGCCCGAATCCTTGGCCGGACTAGACGACAGGAGCTCGCAATGTCTCATTTTTCGGAGGTTTAAAAGGATTTTCACTGGTCGAGCCGCACGAAGAAGAACTCGTTTTCCTCCTTACCTGTATTGATTATTTTGTGCTTCAAGTTCGAGGGGAGGTAGACAATATCTCCCGGTTCGTAGGAAATTTCTTGTCCCTTTTCGAATTCCACAGACCCCTTTCCCTTCAAAACCAAGAAAAACTCGTCAACATTCTCATGGACATGCCAGTCGAAAACCTCGCCAGATGAAAGGAAACCCTTTGTCATTCCCCGAAGGTTTTCTGAAATCGCGTCTTTCTCTGAGAGAATCAGTTGCCTTCTGCCGCTCCCTCCGTGGGCATTTTCAATTGGCACGTCTTTCAAGCTTTTCTTGAAAGGCTTGCGCAAGAATCACTTCACCTTGTATTTGTTCTGCGGATAGTCTCCCCTTGGGTCGGAGAATCCCATGTAGAAGAGGAAAATCAAAGCAACGAGTGCCGCAGTCCAAAGACCAATTCCTTGCTTTGCAAAAACGAGTATTCCTATCCCGATTGCAATCCCTATAAGGAGCTTTGAGAAGAAGACTCCTTCGAAGCCCTTCCTGCCTTTTGAAGCGACCATTGTATCCAATTATCCCGGATTTAGAGTTATAAACATTCCCTAATTTTTCCCGCAATTTCCTTCCTTTCGGCAGGGGGCATTTTGACGCCAATTGAAAAGTCTATGTTAGTCCCGTGGCCGTCCCCCTCTTTCCTCGGAATTACCCAGACATGGGCGTGCGGGACCTCAAAACCGAGCGTCAGAATTGAGACTGAGTCTGCCCCGAGAGCCCTCTTTGTTGCAAGCGCCACCTTTTTCACTGCCTCGAAATATTCCCCAGTTTCCGGAACGTCATAAAACCACCTGAAATGCTCCTTTGGTATTACCAAGGAATGGCCCGGAGTCTTCTGGTCAATTGAGAGGAACGAAATGAAGCGGTCGTCCTCATAGACAATGTCCGCCGGGGCCTTGCGCGAGACTATTTTGCAGAATACGCAATTCTCTTCCATTTTCGGCAAATGGAAAATCAGCATCCTTATTAATCCTGTTTTGTCCAAACTTCCGCAGGAGTGCTCCCGAGCCTGGTCAAAAGCCAAAAGGCGAGGGCGGGACTTTATCTCCCTTGGCAAAAGCGCCAAACTGAAACGCGCCCATCAACACGCTTATTAATCCTGTTTTGTCCAGACTTCCGCAGGAGTGCTCCCGAGCCTGGTCAAAAGCCAAAAGGCGAGGGCGGGACTTTATCTCCCGTGGCAAAAGCGCCAAACTGAAACGCTCCCATCAACACGCTTATTAATCCTGTTTTGTCCAAACTTCCGCAGGAGTGCCCGAGCCTGGTCAAAAGGGCGGGACTTAAGATCCCGTGGCAGAAGTGCCTTCGTGGGTTCAAATCCCTCCTCCTGCACTCACCTATCTTAAGGCAGGTAATTCTTGGCGAGCGCCTCCAGAGATCTCCGCTAACGCTCCGACCTCCTCCTGCACTCACCTATCTTAAGGCAGGTAATTCTTGGCGAGCGCCTCCAGAGATCTCCGCTAACGCTCCGACCTCCTCCTGCGCTTGCGCACAATTCTCTTAGTGACTGCTGGATTTGTCTTGCGCAAGGGCAGTCGGAGATTTCGCTCGCACAACTACTCGCTCAACCTCCTCCTGCACTCGCCTATTTTATTGCGCGCAATTCTTGGCGAGCGCAGTCGGAGCTCTCCCCAATCTCTATGCACAGAAAATTCCAGAAACCCTGGGGAGCGGGTTTAGGGCCAAGAGAAGATTTGCCCGTCTGTTGCGGGCAATTCACCTGGGCGTGGACGGTTTGTCTAAAGACCTTACTGAATCCAGGCGTTCGGAAACCTCTCGTTTTGTGTCGTAGTATTTCTTCAAATCCACAGCCTAGCCCCCACCAAGGGCGTAATTGACAAGTTCTTTCCCTTCCCTAACAACCTTTTGAAAGAAGCTTTCTGCATATTGCTCCGCCGGAGTTTTTCGCGAGTCTCCCATATTGCTCACGGTTTTCCGCCCTTTAATAAGCGAAACTAATAACCCTAAATTAATATTGATGTAAGAGCGTAAAAATCCGCTCTATTTTCCAAATAACGCCCCTCCCCCTAGCGACAGGATGCAAGCAATGTCGCTTTCCTCGCCCAGAATGAGGGTAAACTGACGCAAGAACTCGCGTAGGCATTGCCCCGTCCTTGACACCATTTAACCCTGATATTCTTCCCGATAGGCATTTATCCTACCTTCATTTTCCCTCCCTTCATGTCAGAAGATTCCCAGACTGCTCCCGAAAAGAAGGAAGATTTGCAAAAGACTCTTGCGGCATCCTCCCTTTTCCCGTTAAGGAAAAAGGCCCAAATGAAAAAAGATGCCGAAATCTCGTCAGAGGCCCTCGACAACTGGAACATTTCCCTCATGATTGACGCTTATGACGACATATTCTCAGACTTTGACGCCCGGCACATCTCCCAGAGGACGCTCTCCCAGGACTTTTTGGAGGAATGCAAAAGGGCGTCAATAGGGAAAGTTGAGCGCGGCCTCGAAATAAGGATAATGATTCCCTCCGGAAAGCGGGACGCAATATCGGAAGGTCTCGTAAAACAGAGGCTTAAGAGGCATTTCTCAAAGGCCAACAAGGAGAAACAAGATGCCCTAAACAAGGTGAAAAAAGAGGGGAAAATATTCACAGGCGTAGGGATGCTTTTTCTTTTTCTCGGAGGAATTGTCTACACCTGGGAGGGGAGCCTTCTCACGAACATGATTCTCGTAATCCTTGAACCTGGAGGATGGTTCCTTTCCTGGACGGGCTTAGATACTCTGCGTTCCGCGAACCAGAAGGTTCCCGACCTCGACTTTTACAGGAAAATGATTGAAGCGGAGTTCATTTTCATAAGCTACTAGAATTTTCCCCTGAAATATTCCAGATAGTTGCCGACAACTCCGGAGAATTTCGCGAGAATTTCCCGCGCATCTTCAACACCTACCCATTCAAACGAATCAATAACGTTTTTCTCAAGGGAGATTTTTCCTGGACTCTTGGGCCTGCAGAGGAAGATTAGCATTGTTATTTTCTGGAGGTCGTCTCTGACAAAGCTATTGACCGCGAGAACGGGGCCGACCTCAATTTCAAGGCCAGTTTCCTCCAGAGTTTCCCGCTTCACTCCGGAAACCGGGTCCTCCCCATTCTCAAGCCTTCCGCCGGGAATATCATATGCTCCCGGAGAATGAGGGCGGTTCTTGTTCCGTTTCAGGACAAGAATCTCCCCATTCCCGTTCACAATGAACGCCTTTACTGCCGTTGCCCAGGGCATTTCTTCCGCTGGCGGAAACTCGGAAATTTCCTTCATTTTCTAAACTGGGAGACTCCTCTGTTTAAAAAAAGTTTAGTTCAAAATATGGCCGTTTTTCAGATTCTATTATTTTTTTAACAGCAGTTTGGTCCATTTTAAAGCCATCTATAGAAAGTATATTTAACTACTTAATAGTAATTAGTATTAACACGGCGAAAAAAGACTTGCTAACGGGTTTCCTCTCGAAATCCGAAGTTAAACGGCAAGTCGGAAAACTAGAAGCCCGCGCTGAAAAGACTGGAAATTTCTCTGCAGTTTTTGGGGACTTGGACTATTTCTCAGGCTATAACACATATTCCCACGATGTCGGGGATGAGGTTCTCCGGAAATACGGAAAAGTTGCTCTGGAATATGTAGAGCAAGTCAACAGGTCACTTGAGGACGAATCCCTGAAAGGAGTCTCCGGGTTCCTGAAGAAAAATATCCGGAGGGCCGGGCGGGCAATTAATTTCGATTCTCTTGCGGACGCATTTTCCGGCCAGGTTGACACCGTCAAACTGTTCCGATATGGGGGGGAGGAAACTTTTCTTGCCTCAACTGTTGACCGGGAGCGGGCGAGGGAAATTGCCGGGGGCCTTCGGAAAGCGGTGGAAAAAGCGCGGATTGCCCCCGAAGAACATCCTGAAGCGAGAAAACTCACAATTTCAGTTGGATATAATTCTTCGATTGTCGGGGGCAGCGGTTTTCAGGATGCGACCGCTTCGGCAAGGGAAGGGGCGGATTCAGCGGTGGAATATTCAAAGCTTCTTGGGAGGAACCGGAGTTCCGGCCATTCGAAGAACTCTGCGAGAGCCGAGATTCTCAGGAGCGCAGTCTGGAACATGCATTATTCCGCAATGAAGGATGAAGGCAAAATAAACGGGATAGCCAACCTTCTCCCCGAATCCGCAAGCGCTCTTTTCAGGGACAACATAACCCTGATGAAATCCTCCGGCGTTGACCCGAATTCCTATCGTGAAGTCCTCGGTTTTTCAGATGCCGTATCCAGGGCGCTTCTCAGGGAGAATTTCGACATCAAAGGCATTCCCAAGGAATACACACAAGTTTTGACCCCTTCGGGGAATCCTGAGCAAATCTCCCTTCCTTCAAGGGATGGGACGAAACGAGAGATTGGGAAAACGCGGGCCGCGGGAAGCGGGGAGAACTCCATGGTAATGATTGACTTGGACAATTTCAGCGTCAAGAACCAGCGCTACGGCCACACTGGCGGAGACATTGTGCTTGGCAGGGTCGCAAAGGCAATTGAGGAAACGGTTTCCGAATACAACAGGGCCAACGAGGGAGCGGGAATTGTCGCAAAAGCCAGGAAAGCAATTCTCGGAGCCAAAAGCGCTTCGGCAGTCAAGTACGGGGGGGAAGAGTTCGTAATTTCAGTCGGAGGCGGAATTGACAAGGCCCGCGAACTGGCAGAAAAAGTGCGCGAGAGAATTTCAAGGGAAAAAATAGTTGCGTCTCCTTCTGACGATTCCCCAATAACGGCGTCAATTGGAATTGCCGGGGGGACGGAAAAACCTCAAGAACTGATTTCCCAGGCGGACGATGCGGCGAACTACTCGAAACTGATGGGGCGGGACCAGATAACCAACTATTCGCGGGACGTCAGGAGCGCGGGACTTGTGCGGGACCTGACATACAAGGCATATTCCGCAGGCCTTGAGGAAATAGTAAAGGTCGTAGGCAAGCAAAGCGAATTTCAATACAACCCCCTAACAGATATTAGCGAACAAAAGAAAGCTGAGATTAGGCAGGGGTTCTTGAGAATTTCCAAAGAGTTTAGGGATTCGGCGAAAAAGGCGGGCCTCGAAATGGACATTGACTCGGAGCGCCTGGAATCAAAGCTTATGAAAGAATCAAAACTCCTCTATTCCGTCGGAGTCGAGCAATATGACACGCGGAGGATACAGGGCGCCTCAGACGGCCTTGCACGGTCAATTCTCTCAGGGGACCTCGCCCCCGGACAATACTTCAAAGCACACGCGAAAAAGATTGGAGGAAGCAGAGGCCTTTTGCGGGCAACTACTATGTTGCTCTACAGGTAGCGGAAAACGCGGGTTTTCACCCAAGATAAAACTTAAAAAGGCGAGAAAACACCCCCTTTCCGGTAAAAATGGTGAAACGCGGTCCAACAAATCCGATTACTATTGGAACAGTCAGGGAACTCCGGAAAACAAAGGCGGGAATATGGAAGCGGGCCGCCGAAATCCTTGAGAAGCCGACGAAAATAAGGGCGGAAGCCAATCTGTCCGAAATTTCCCGGGTTGCCGCAAAAACAAAGGAGACAATTGTCGTTCCTGGTAAAGTCCTCGGGAACGGCGAGCTTTCCGGAAAATTCACAATCTCTGCTCAGGCAATATCGACTTCGGCTCTTGAGAAAATCAAGAGGGCTGGCGGAAAATTCGTTTATATTGACGAGCTTGCAAAGGAGAACCCGAAAGGAACCGGACTGAGGCTGATGATCTAGATGGCGGAAACTGAGAGCGGAAGAAAACTTGTCGTGATTGATGTCGAGGGCGCAACTCTTGGAAGGGCGGCATCCTTGATTGCAAAGAGGCTCCTTAACGGGGAGAAAATAGACGTAATTAACGCGGAAAAGGCGCTTGTTAGCGAGAGTTCGGCGAACGACTACAAGATAAAGTCCGAGAGGGGCGGGCGAGACTGGGGACCTTATATGCCTAGGAACGCAGCTCTCTGGTTCAGGCGGACTGTCCGGGGAATGGTCCCAAGGAAAATAACCCGGGGGAAACTCGCTCTCGGAAGGTTCCGGGCGTATGAGGGAATCCCGGCAAAGCTTGTCGGAATCCCCGCCGAGAAAATCGCGGTGAGAACCCTTGCAGTCCCCCACAAGTACCACACTTTGAGGGAATATTCGTTCGCACAGCTCGGGGTAAAGCCGAAAGCGGTCGCACACAGGGTCAGTAAGAAGGAGTAGAAGAAAAAATGGCACAGAAAGAATCAAAGGCAGTCGTTGCATCCGGGAAGAGGAAATCGGCAATTGCAAGAGCAGTCGCAATGCCTGGAACCGGAATTGTCAGGATAAATTCAACCCTTCTTGAGAACCACCAGCCGTTCCTAGCACGGCAGAAGATAATGGAGCCCCTCTCGCTCGCAAGCGAGGTTGCGTCGGGATTGGACATTACAATAACTGTCCGCGGCGGCGGGGCAATCGGCCAAGCGGACGCAGCGCGCCTTGCTGTCGGAAAGGCAATTGTAAAATATTCCAACAGCCAGGAAATAAAGGAAAGGTTCATGTCCTATGACAGGGGCCTCCTAGTCGCCGACCCGAGAAGGAAGGAGACGAGAAAGCCCGGGCCTTCGACTGCAAGGACATCCGCCCAGAAATCAAAGAGGTAATTGAAAAAATGATAATACCCGTCAGATGCTTTTCCTGCGGATTTCCGGTTTCCGGTTTCTACGAGGATTTCAAGAAAAGGGTCGGAAAAGGCGAGGATGCGGGAGCAGTAATGGATTCCTTTGGAGTGAAGAGATACTGCTGCAGGCGGATGCTTCTCGGCCAAGTTGACTTGATAGAGCAGATTGCGAAATTCAGGAAAGGGTAATTGGAAGGCCTTTCTTTTTTCCCAGTTCCCTAGCGGGAGCCTTACCACTAATTCACTACCAATTGGAAATGAAAATTTAGAGCATTAATTGGCCTTTTTGTGCAAATCCGTATATATCTGCCCATTTTTTCCCCTTCCGGGAGTGGGGAAATGGCAAAAACAACCTCTGCGAAGAGGGCTTTTAGCGGGATTGACATGGGCGGATTTGTCCGGAGCCTGAAGGGGCTTCCGGGACAAGCGGGGAGAATTCCCGACAAACTGGCGCACGCCCTTGAGCGAAAGGGAGTTTCAAGGAAATATTCCAAGGCGCTCGTTTACGCAGGACTTGCCCTTGCTCTTGCCGGAACTTTTGCCGGGGGATATTCAATTTACCAGAATTCCTCGAACGGCGGGGAATATCTTGACCCGGGAATCCAATATCGGGACTTTCCAATAGACGACCTGTCAGGGGACGTTGCCGATTCCTGCACAATACTGAACGGCTATATGCAAGACAGGCAGGCGACAATAGACCTCCTTAATGCGCGGTCGGAATCCGGAGGACGCCTCTTGTCCGCATATCCTTTCAACGGGACAACTGCGCTTCCTTCAGACAGCTGCACCCGGCTCAATACGTATTTCCTGGAAGCGGACAAATACGGGGCAATACTTTCCGGGCAGACCGACCCGATAACATTCAACCAGACAGTTTCTCCGGAGACCTTGGCATTTTTCAACGCAGGGGAAATCGGAAAAACGACCCAAGGATGCCTGCAAGACGTCAGGCAGGCAGTTGATTTCTCCGCCCTTCCCGGACTGGGGCCGGAGATGCAGGATTTGATTGATTCGTCAAGATTCCTGGTTTCTGAAGCGGATTCCGCCCTGAGAAAAGCGCCTGAACTGCAAAAATATGAAATAACCCAATCAGAAATACTGGCGAGCCTTGGAGCCAAGAGGGAGGCAATAGCAGCTCTCACGGCAGAACGCGATGTCCAGAAAACCGAATATGACGCGGCGGTTTCCGAGAGGGCGGCAGTTGAGAGCCAGTATCTCAACGGCACCTTTTTAGAGAAAATTCCCGCCTTTTTCCAAAGGGGCTGGATGGACAATTTCACAATTCCCGCGGAAGCGAGGGATGTTGCAGAAGCCCAAGCTGAACTTGATTCCGCCCAATATGCCTATGACATGCAGGCAGTTGACTATATGCGGGCAGGCCTCATGGCAACTGACCTTGCGCAAAACATCTTCCTCGGGATGACTCCCTTGGCGGAAGGGAACGAGAAAATCGGGGAGAGCGAAGCGGTCGCTCTCAGGGCATATTCCGGAACGCAGGTGATACCTTTCCTCTCCGGCCAGAACAACAAGTTCGATTCGGCAATCCAATTGCTCGGCTGTTCGCCGTAACGGACCGAACGGCTCCCCAAAATACCTAGAATAATTGCTACTTTATAGTAATATTTATAAAGAACAAACCCCTTTAACGTGCGTATGGTAAGACAGGCAAATCCGAAAGGCGCTGGGAGAACTTATGTTGCCAAATACATTGTTGATGAGCTTGCTCTCTTGAAGGGGGCGTATACCCCTGATTTTAAAATGTTCACCCGGGATGGAAAACCAGTCCCCGCAGAGGAATTGAAGACTGAGAGGGGAAAGAAAAGGATCCTGCCGAACTGCTCCTTTCTTGGTTTGCAAAATTTGCCCCGTCTGAGGCGAAAGGAAAGTCTCCTAAAGTCGAGCAAGCCGAACTAGACCAATATAACGCAGTCATTGACGCTGTCAAAGGCCAACTAGAGAAACGAGGGGTTTTAGGAAAAATAAGTCCCGTACCGGAAATATATTCAGCTTCATTGGGAGATGGAAGAGAAAAGGGGAAATCTGTTGGCTACACGAAGAAAGAGAAGAAAGAATATTCTCCCGAAACGAGAATGTATGCGGCCGACTGGCTAATCTCCGACCTCATTTCAATCCAGAACGCATTTCCCAATTCTCCAGACACGCCCCTTCAAGGGAACGCTAGATATGCGAACGCTCTTGTCAATTGGCTGGTTGTACGGCAAAGTGTCAAGCACTCGGACAAAATAACAACCAGAAAAAAAGACGGAACGATCGTTCCTCCAAAATCAATCAATCTGACCTCATATGATGCAGTGATAGGGAACGCAATTGGAATGTTTGAGGGATACGGAATAACCGACTTTTCGCCAAAGATGCCTGAACCGGGAAAATATTCAAGCACCGGAAAACCATCTGCCTGCTATTCGTCTGCAAAGAACTGAATCTCATTTTGGCTATTGAGGGGCTCGGGCCCAGAAAAGCCGGACCCGAGTTACGACTGCCAATGAATCTTCACCATCCTTTCCGGATGGTGGGGTCGCTGGGTCTCGCCCATAGGGCTCGAGAACCCAAGGTATTGCTGCGAGTTATTTTTCCCAAAAAGGTTTTTTTTGGAAAAGCAGATTGGCTCTGGTGGGGTCGCTGGCCCAGCAGAGCTGGACCTGAGGTATGACTGCCAATGAATCTTCACCATCCTTTCCGGATGGTGGGGTCGCCGGGATTTTCCATCCGAAGTTCACCCCTCGAGGAACTAGGAACAAAAAAAGGGACGGGCGTTTGCAACAAACGCCCTTTTTGATGAAACTTTCGTAAAGTTTCTGGTGGGGTCGCTGGGATTTGAACCCAGGTCTCAAACACCCCAAGCTTGAAGCCTAGACCAAGCTAGCCGACGACCCCACGCGGGAAAATCTTGCTTGGGTGCAGTTCTTGGAATTTTCCCTGGTTTATAATGATATTTAGCCAGTCAAAACCGGGAAGCCAAAGCCATACTCCTTTGCTTCAAGCTCCCTATTCGCTCATGAGAGCGATTATGTCTCTTGGGAAAATAAGTATCTTTACTTTACTAGATAAGTTTTATAAACCATAATCCGAACTCAATTATTAAGAAAAATGGAAGAAGGAAAAAGAAAATATTTCGGAATAGTTTTCGCATTAATTCTCGCAACACTCGTGGTTTTCGCAGGGTGCGTTGCCAAGCCGGAATCTTCCTCTTCGGGGAGTTCTTCCGGGGAACTTGAGGACGGGTCTGACGACCGCCTCGAAACCGACCGGACAAAGAGCGGATATGAGGAGACTGAAACCTCTCTCTCAAACGCAATAAAGGACGGGTTCTACACCTCGCTCGTCAACTATGATTCGCCCGGAGGGCTGGACACAATGAATGTCAGCGTCTCAATAAAGGACGGAAAAGTAGCGACCCTGACATTGGATGTTGTCAAAGCAGGGGATATTTCAACGAACTACATAAAGAACATGAACACGGCAATCCCGCCCCTTGTTGTCGGAAAGAGCCTTGACCAAATCTCCCTTCCAAAGCAAATAAGCGGGAGCTCGCTCACTTCAGTTGCAGTTGCCAAGTATTTCGAGGGATTGAAAGCCCAATAAGTTCCGAAAAAAATTTGACTCTCCCAAAGGGTCTATAAAACGTCCCGGACAATTATTCTGGAAATGGCTTCCGAAACCGCGTTCGCCTCAGAGAAACGGGATGCGATGGGAAGCGTTGTGGAAATAAAACTGCCGGAGGAAAACCGGGACCTTTTTCCGCCCTGCTTTTCGGAAATTGCAAGAATTGAGCAAGAATATTCCCGCTTCATTCCAGATTCCGAGCTTTCGAGGGCGAACAAGAATCTTGGGGAGTGGCAGGACGCATCGCCCGAATTCCTCTCGCTCCTGAAAACAGCCCTTTTTTTCTCAAAAGAAACCCGGGGCAATTTCGATATTACACTCAAGTCGGAGCTAGAGCGCCTCGGATACGATTCCGAATACACATTCTCGGAAAAAATGCCAGAGCAGGGGAGGTTTTTCAGGAAATCTCTGTCCCGCCTCCTCCGTCCGGTCCTTGTTGACGAGAAAACCGGAAAAATCCTCCTACGAGAAGAGATTGATTTCGGGGGTTTCGGCAAAGGCTATGCAATTGACCGGGTCTCTTCCCTCCTTTCTAGGCAAGGGGTTTCCAATTTCTATGTCAACGCGGGAGGGGATGTTTATGCTAAAGGAAGCCCTCCTTGGACAATACTCCTTGAGCATCCTGACGACCCGAAAAGGGCAATCGGAAAGGCGGAAATAGACGGAATTGCAATTGCCTGCTCGGCTTCGAACAGAAGGCGATGGGGAAACGGCGCCCACCATCTTCTCAACCCAAATACAGGCCTTCCCGAGAATTCCATGAAAGCGGTGTTCGTCCTCGGGAAAACCGCAATTGAGGCGGACGCCCTGGCAACCGCCCTATTTGCCTCCGGCTTTTCCAATGCAATAAACCTTCAAAAGAGCCTTCATGCAGAAATTCTCGCAATATCCCGGGAAAACCGGTTTTTCTCTAGCCCCGGATTTTCCGCCGAGCTTTTTTCGGACTAGCCTCTTTCCCGGAAACGGCGTCCTTGAGGACTTTTGAATCAATTTTCACCATTGAGAGCATTGCCCGCTCAGCCCGCTCCATTTTTTCCGGGTCTTTTGATTCCAGAAGTTTCCCTAGGATTTTCGGGAAAATCTGCCAGGAAACCCCGAACCGGTCAGTCAGCCAACCGCACCGGACTTCTGACCCTCCCTCTGAAAGCCTTTCCCAGAAATAATCGACTTCCTTTTGGCCGGAGCATTCGAGTGCGAAGGAAATTGCGGGGGAGAACTTGAAAATTGGGCCTCCGTTTATTCCGGCGAATTTCTGGCCACGGAGGGAAAACTCGACTGTTGAAATGCTTCCTTCAGGCATTCCCGACGCCTCCGCCCCGGCCTTGCTGTAATGGGAGATTTTCCCGATTCTCGAGCCCTTTTTGAAAATTGAAACATAGAACTCGGCCGCTTCTAGCGCGTTTGAGCCGAACCAGAGATTGGGGACAATTCCATCCATTGCCGGAATTCGCATGCCCCAAGATTAAATATCTCGTCCTTTGAATTCGCCTGATGGAGAAAATAAGCCTCTCTGAAAAGCTCTCGAAATTCTCGGAATTCTGGAGCCCGAAGGAAATCGGGGAATTGAACGGGTGCTCAGTAATGGTTGTCAAGTGCAAAGGGGAACTTTCCTGGCATCACCACAACTGGGAGGACGAAATGTTCCTCTGCCTTGACGGGGAACTGATTGTGCGTTCGGAGGACGGGGAAATTTCCCTGAAAAAAGGGGAATGCGCATTTGTTGAAAAAGGCGTCCGCCACCAGACTGCGTCAGAGAAAGGCGCGGAAATCCTCTATATTTCAAAGAGGGGCTTTTCGAACACCGGAAACATGAAAGACGCGAGGACTGTGGCGAATCCTGGTCGGATTTAAGAGTTCTTTGCCGCAAGCTTGATGTCTTCCCTAGTGACAGTCTTTCTTCCGGCGTGCCGGGCATATTCAAGGGAACGGACTGCAATGCTTTTCCCGATTTCTTCCAGAACTTCGCCCAAAGCGAGCGCCGCGTCGTCAGAAACCCTGTCCGCTCCGGAAACCTTGATTAGCCTTCTCATTGGTGCAATTGACAATTCCATTTTATTTTTGTCCCCGTTTTTTTGAAAACAGCCCTATTTTTAACTCTTTTGGCAGATAAGCCCAAATTCGGGCAATTCCTGGTCAAATTTCCATTTTTTTGGTTTTGAACGCTAGACAGTGACTCTAGACGCAAGAGGCCCTTTCTGGTCATAATATTTGCCGGAATAGGGCTTGTCCGCCGGAGTTTTCGTTTCCGCAACAATTATCTGGCATATTCTCGCTCCCGGATAGAGGCGTATCGGGTTGTCCGTCATGTTCTTTATTTCAAGGGTCTGAAGACCGTAGCTTCCCGGATGGATGAACCCTGCAGTGACATGTATTGAGACTCCGAGCCTTGCATAGCTTGATTTCCCCTCAATGAACCCTACGTGTCCCGGCGAAAGCCCTATTTTCTCAAGAGTTGTCCCGAGAACGAGCGCCCTCGGCTTGAGGATGAAAACTTCCCCGACCGGAACCTCGACAGTCTCAGTCATTTCCTCAAGCGCTTCCCGGTTTTTCGGGTCAATTTCAAGCAAAGGGTCGTATTTGAAAATGCGAAAGACCGTTCCGAGGGAGAAATCAATTGATCCCGGATTGACTTTCTCAGGGTCAAAGGGCTCCACTTTAAGCGCCCCCGCCCCTATTGCGCCCAATAAATCCCTGTCTGCAAGGAAAACCATTGGGGAAATTGGTAAGGGATTAATATAAAAAACAACTGCTTTCCCGGAGAAAATGGCAAAGCACCCGGAAATTGTCGGTTTCGGACACATCCTATATGACCTCCGGTGCTATGTGGAAAGCTTCCCCAAGCCCGACAAGACAAGCTTCGTCAAGGGGAATTTCAAGGGTTCGGTCGGAGGGAGCGCCACCAATGTTTGTTGCAATGCCGCAAAATTGGGGAAAAGTTCCGCAATAATCGGAAAAGTCGGATTCGATGACAGGGGACAGATTGTCCTCAATTCCTTGAGGAAAATAGGCGTCAACACTTTAGGAGTGCGGATTGATTCCAAGGCAAGAACCGGAACCTCAATTGTCGTAATAGACTCTAGCGGAACTCCCGCAGTAATTGAAATGCTTGGCGCAAACGAGAAAATAACCCTCTCCGAAATAGACTTTTCCCTTGTACGGAATGCAAAGCTAATCCACTTGACGGGTGCGCCCCTTCCGCTTCTGGAAGCAGTCTCGTCAGCCGCCAAATTGGCTGGAAAAACAGTCACTTTCGACCCCGGCAGGTCAATTTCCCGGCTAGGCCATTCAAAGCTCGCGAAAATACTCGTAAATTCGGACATTCTGATAATAAATTCCAAGGAAGCGAGAGAGCTCGGGGGCGGAAAAGCGCTCAAGAATATTTTCCCGGGCAAGCCTTTTGTTGTCAAGGGAGGAAAGCGCCCGACAATTGTATATGAGCCGGAAAAAGACGCCTTCTTCGCAATAGGGACAATTCCAATTAAAGTCAAGGATACGATTGGCGCGGGGGACGCATTTTCAGGGGGGCTTCTCGTAAAGCTCCTCTCTGGAGCGAGCCTAAAGGAGGCCGTGCAGTACGGGAACGCCTGCGGAGCCCTGAAGGCCACGCGAGAGGGAGCAGACGGCCTCCCGAGAAAAAAGGATGCCGACTCCTTCTTCAGGAAAAACAAGGAGCATCTTGCAATCCGAAAAGCCGGAAAAGCCCGTCCGAAAATATGAAGGGAAACGAACGAAATGGCGACAAGAAAGAAGCAGAGCAAAGCTGAAAAATTGCACGAAAGGCTCACCCCGGGCAAGTTCCTCGGGCTATCCCGGATTGCGAGGGACGGATTTTTCAGGATTTTGGCAATTGACCACCGGGACTCGATAAAGAAGCTGATAAGCCCGTCCGACCCTGCCGAAGCCAAATTCGGGGAAATACTCTCGAAAAAACAAGAGCTCCTCTCAATTCTCGCCCCAGAAGCGAGCGCGTTCATTCTCGACCCGGAGACAATACTTTTCCCGACAATATACTCGCGCCTCCTCTCAGAAAAGGGAGTGATGGCGTCAATTGAGAAGACGGGATATCTTGAGAACAAGGCGGGGCGAAACACCGTTCTCCTGAAGAATTGGGGAGTCCGAAAAATAAAGAGGTCAGGAGCCGACGGGGTGAAGCTTTTCGTTTTCTACAGCCCGGAATACAAGAGGGCTTCTAGAAGGGCGGAGACCCTGATACGCGGGCTCTCGAAAGAGTGCAGGAAGGAAGACATCCTCTTCTTGGTGGAACCCCTTCCCTACAGCCTCTCTGAGAAGAAGGATTCCCCGGAGTTCGCAAGGAAAAAGCCGGAGCTGATAATAAGGACTGCTGAGAGGTTCTCAAGGCTAGGAATTGACATTCTGAAGACTGACTTTCCCTGCGACCTCAATTACGAGACAGACTCTGAAAAGGCTCTCGGCCATGCGCGGGCACTAGACGAGGCGACAACAGTTCCCTGGATTCTCCTCTCCCAAGGCGCGCATTTCAACATTTTCAGGAAGCAGATTTACCTCGCTTCAAAGGCCGGCGCGAGCGGATATGCTGTCGGAAGGGCGGTCTGGCAGGAAGCTTTCTCCTCGTCAAACTTTACCGGGTTTTTGAGGAACGAATCCCTGAAGCGGATGCGGGAGATAAACAACATTGTCAGCGCGAACGCGAGGCCTGTCTGGGAGAAGGTTCTAAAGGACGACAAGTCAATATTCTCCGACAAGTATTATCAGAAATACTAGGCTCTGTTTGTGCGCTTTTGAAGGGCGCCTTCTTCAGGAAAGAGCCCATTTCTCGAAAGAATCCCTCCAGCTGTTTTTTGGCGGGCCGTGCCCATAACGCTGAAATTTAATATTTAAACCAAAAGGTAATACAATGTAATACTTTTATAAAGGGCAAAATTTTAGGGGCGAAAATGGAAAACAAAAGAGCGGGCTCAACTGAAAAGGCAAAAGTCCACGAAAAGCCCGAAGGGAAAATAACCCTGAGCGTAATCAAGGCGGATGTGGGGGGATATCCGGGGCATGTCTCAGTCCACCCCCATCTTTCGACAAGGGCGAAAAAGCATCTTGAGGATGAAAAGGCAAAAGGGTTCCTGATAGACTACCACGTCTCCTCCTGCGGGGACGACCTCGAGCTGATAATGACGCACCGCCACGGGATTGATTCCGAAATGGTGCACAAGCTCGCATGGGAGGTCTTCCTTTCCTGCACAGACGTCGCAAAGGGGCTCAAGCTCTACGGGGCGGGACAAGACATGCTAGCAGACAGCTTTTCCGGGAACGTGAAGGGAATGGGCCCGGGCGTTGCCGAAATGGAGTTTGACGAGCGGAAAAGCGAGCCGGTAATAATCCTCATGGCCGACAAGACCGCGCCCTCGGCCTGGAACCTGCCCCTCTACAAAATGTTCGCGGACCCCTTCAACACCGCAGGCCTCGTTATTGACAAATCAATGACGGACGGCTTCATTTTCGAGGTCCACGATGTAAAGGCGAACAAGAAAATAGAATTCTCCTGTCCGGAGGAAATCTACGCCCTCCTCGCTTTCATTGGTTCCACAAGCAAGTATGTGATAAAATCAATAAGGAGAAAGGAGGACGGCCTTGTCGGGGCGGTCTCCTCGACGCAGCGCCTCTCTTTCATTGCGGGGAAATATGTCGGAAAGGACGACCCTGTGGCAATTGTCAGGTGCCAGTCCGGGCTTCCGGCGGTCGGAGAGGTTCTGGAGGCGTTCACAACCCCTTGGATTGTTTCCGGCTGGATGAGGGGTAGCCATAACGGCCCCCTGATGCCAGTCTCCCAGAGGGAAGCGAACCCGACAAGGTTCGACGGGCCCCCAAGGGTAGTTGCCCTGGGCTTTCAAGTCTGCAACGGCCATCTCCATGGGCCGGTTGACATGTTCGACGACCCCTCATTCGACCATGTGAGGGACGAGGCGAACAGGATGGGCCATTTCCTCAGAAAGCACGGGCCGTTCGAGCCCCACAGGCTTCCGGCGGATGACCTCGAGTACACGACAATGCCTGAGATTATGAAAAAGCTCGAGCACAGGTTTGAGAAAATAGCATAGCGTCAATCCAGATTCCCTCTGGAAAGGAATTTAAAGAAAGGGACTGGAATCGGAAGCGCTATGGGGAAAAAGTACCTTGTCGTCAACCTGAAGACATATTCCGAATCGAGCGGCAGGAATGCGGTGAAAATTGCCAAGGCAATTGAATCCGAACTCGGGAAAAGGAAAAGAAAGGACATTGAGGCAATTGTCTGCCCCCAGGCGACAGACTTGTTGCTTGTCTCAAAAGCGGTCAAAAAAGTCAGGGTGTTCGCCCAGCATTCGGACCTTGTATCTCCCGGAAAAAATACAGGGTTCCTCGGCCCTTCCGCCCTCTTCTTATCCGGAGCAAAGGGGACGCTCCTGAACCATGCGGAGCACCAGGTTGACAAGGGCGTTTTGGGGAAAACAATCTCCCTCTGCAGGGAAAGAGGCCTTGTAACAATTGCATGCGCAACTGACGAAGGGGATTCCGCAATTGTCGCCAAACTCTCCCCCGATTTCGTATCAGTCGAACACCCTGAATTAATTGGTTCAGGAATTTCAGTTTCCTCCTCAAAGCCGGAGGTCATTTCCGGAAGCGTGAAAGCGGTAAGAGCCAATTCTCCCGGGGCAAAAGTCCTCTGCGGAGCAGGAATCTCCTCAGGGGAAGATGTCAGGAAAGCAATTGAGCTCGGTTCCGAAGGGGTCCTTCTCGCATCCTACATAACCCTTGCAAAGGATGTCAAGAAGGCTGTCCGGGAAATCCTCTCCGGGTTCTAGGCCAATGGAAAAAATAGCAATAATTGGCGCGGGAGCCGTCGGGTGCGCGTTCGCGTCTTTCTTCGAGCGCGCGGGCTATCCTGTCTCCCTTGTTGCCCGGGGAGATAATCTAGACGAAATAAGAAAGAACGGGATTGAAATTTCAGAGAATGGGGAAAAATCCGTCTCAAGGGTGAACGCAACGGACACTCCGGAAACAGTCGGACCTGTCGATGTCCTGATAATATCAACGAAAACTTTCGACCTAAAATCCGCCTGCCTCTCCGCAAAGCCCCTTTTGAAAGGGGGGACAATTGCCCTCTGCTTCCAGAACGGTCTTGGAAACGAGGAGCGGGCTGAAGAACTCCTGGGAATACGGCCGGTCAATTCCCTTGTGCGAGGAGGTTTTTCAAGAGCCGGCCTCGGGAAAATAGAAATCTCCTGGCCTGGGCGGGTCGAATTCGGGGAGCCGGACGGGAACAACGGAACTGAGCGGGTGAAGCGGCTCTCGGAAATATTCGGGAAAGCGAAAATCCCATTTGTTCTTCAAGAGGACATCAGGCACGCCCAGTGGAAGAAATTCCTCTGGAACGTGGGATTCAACCAGGTATGCGCAATTACCGGGAAGAACTGCGGGGAAACTGTCTCAAACCCCAAGACACGGGAGCTTGTCCGGTCGGCTGCCCTTGAAGCAGTCCTAGTCGGAAAAGCCCTAGGAGTTCCCCTGGATGAGAAAGACGCAGATTCAATACTCGCCCTTCCTCCGGGATTTGAGACTTTCCGGCCCTCAATGCTCCAGGACAGGGATTCCGGGAGAAGAATGGAGACCGAATCATTCGGTGGATATGTCTGCAAAAAAGGAGAAGAACTCGGAATAGCGACTCCGGTTAACCGGACACTTTATTCGCTTCTATCCTCGGTTTGAAGGTGCCCACAGGACCTGAACAACACAATCTCTCCATTGAAAAATCCAGTCCGAAACTGGCAATAGCCCGAGTAATTTCCGTTTTCCGGCAGGGCTCTCAGCAAATGGTTTTTCGCCCTTCCGAACTCCCGAGAGGCCAGCCCTTCTTCCGGGTTCAGAAGAATCCTGTCTCCCCCAATTGATGCCCCCGAAAATTCCCTGAAGAAGCGGGTTTTTTCCGAGAAATCCTCTCCCGCGGATACTGCGAAATGAAGGAACGAAAGGAAGAGGAGAGCGAGTGCGAAAATCGAGAAAATGAAATCCGCGGAAATCTGGGAGCGCGTCAATTGAACTGCCCCCTCGAATGGCTTTTGAATTCGGCGGGAGCGGTCGAATTCCCGAGGACCTCGGTTCTGAACGGGATTCCGAGATGCCGGGCCGAGCCGATTATGTGGGCGTTTGAAATTCCTTCAACCTCCCTTTTCCCGCCAAAGCCCCCGTCCCCAAAAGCGCCGTTTGAGAATGCGAGAGCGAACGAGAATGCGAGGGCTGCCGCAAGGAAGACTAGAAGGAATTCCAGGGAAATCTGGCTTTTCATCGGGACAACTCTCCTTCAGCCTTCTCAGCGGAAACCCCCCTTTCCCCTCCCGAACTCCCGGATGCCCGAATGACAAGTTTTCCGGACAATCCTTTTCCGTTACGAAAACGCCCCCCGCTGCACCCGGTTTCCAGGAAGCCTTCCGGAGCTTCAGCTGAAAGGAACTCTTCCGAGACCATTTTTTCAGAAAATCCCGAGAATCTCCCGCATGTTGCGACAAAAGTCGCGCCATTTCTGGAGAAAACTGCCAATTCCCCGGTGGGAAAAACCCGCAAGCCCTCTTTCAACGAGAATGCTCCCCGACCTCCCGCCTTTCCCGCAAAAGAGAGGAAGCTTTCGACTGCCTGCGCGCTCCGCCCAAGAGAGGCTTTCTCAATACCAGAAAAACCCCCAAAGAGGAGGGCGACTGAGAACGCGAGGGCAATTGCGCCAACTGCGACTATTGCCAGGAACTCTAGCGCCAACTGCGACTTTCTTTCCATAATCAGAATTTCGACCGAAGGGATGCAATCAATTCGTCCAGAGTCGGGAAGTTTGAGAGAATCACCGGAATCTTCTCAGTCTCCGCAATCTTCACTGCCAATTTGTCAATTTCCTGGGGTCCGTGGAAAATGACGACAGCGGGCTTGAGACTTGTCAATTTTATTGCAATCATCGGGCTTCTCCCGGAAGTGATTTTCGAGAAAACAAGCGCCCTTTGGGTAGTTGAGCCGTATATTTTCGCGAGTTCCAACGGGGAGAATTCCACAATTGCCCGAATCGAGTCGATCACGGTATATCCGAAAACGTCCCTGTCCATGTAGGGTGTCCCGCTGACAACGGTGCCCTTTGTTGCCTCAACGAACTCTTTTACTTTCAGGGGCTTTTGGAATTCCTTGATGTCGAGTATTATCTCGAAAATCGCGTCCCCTGAGAGCATGTTTGAGAACTCGAAAATTGTCTGGCTTCCCTTTGTCTCGTCAATTGCGAGAAGGGTTTCGACAACCTTCCTTACGACAACAGTTCCCGGGCTCTTCCGCCTCCCGCTCTCATAGTCGCTGATAACGGACGGCTTGACTTTCAGAGCTTTTGCGAGCTCCTTTTGCTTTATTTTGAAAATCTCCCGCCATTTTTTGAGCGCCTTTGGGGGGGACTCTGACATTACAATTTCCCCGGCAATTTTCGAGCCGAGCCTCTGCTTCACGCCCGCCCCCCGCCTTTCCCCGGAATCAGGAAGGGTCCCGGGCAATGTCTGGGAAGGAGCGGTTTGAGCCATCGGAAATACGTGAGAAACCGAAATTTAAAACGTTTTTCGGGCGATTTTCAACCAAAACGCTTAATAATACCTTTTCAGGGATAGTTACTGCAAAATGGGAGTCCCCCCTGTAGAAACTGTTGACTGGTCAGGGCCAGTCAATTATCATGCGCTCCATTATGTCACCTTCAGGATTGAGGGCTGGGGGATTGACCAGATGTACCGGAAGACCTTTGGGATCCTAAACGACCTCTCATATTATCCTCAGGAAGTGAGATATGTCAATGTTCCCCCGACCCAGCCGGGAGAAGGCACATTCATTGCGGCGTGGATACGGGCGCAAGGGGAAGTTGACTACAAGTATGCGCTGAACTGGATGTGGGTCAACATGAAAATGTATTTCGCGCCGAAACCGAAACCCGGCACTGACCCTAAAAATCCGATGACTGCAAACCACGGATGGGTCGAGTACAAGATTGACGGCTATACTCAGACGGATTATCTCGTCAGGTGGTCGGGAAGCCCGATACTCAAGTTCATCAGGCCTCTTCGCGAGAAATATTTCTATTATGATAAGATTGAGCAGTTCACCGAAATTCTGAGAAGGGACGCGAAATTCTTCCAGGAACGCCTGGAGGAATATGCGAACTATCTGCCGACAATTATTTAAGAACCCATTTTTTCTTTTTCAAAAAGAAAAAATCCGTTCACGGGCGTAAAAGAAAAGACGGAAGCGTGCGCAAACTATCTTCCGACAATTATTTAAGTTGGAACCATTTCTGAGTGGTTGTGGCCGGGAAAAAGCTCGTAATCCTCGATTTCGACGGAGTTGTCGCCGATTCCTTTGACAGGCAGTACCGGTGGCTCTCGTTCATCCATGAAAAGCTTGGTGTTGAGAAAAACTTCTCGGACAAGGAGGGCCTTCGGGAAATTTACTGCGAGCCCTTCTGGCCCAATCTATACGATTCGCTTGGCTTTGACACAACTGACGCGGGCCCCCATACGAAAACAATTTACTCGGAATACAAAGAGTTCCTGCCGAAAAACCCGGTCAGTATTGTCCCCGGATTCCCCGAGGCAATGCGGGAGCTTCATTCGACCGGGAAATACGATTTCGCAGTCGCCTCAATGAGCGGGAACCAAATGATTGCGGAATTTTTCGCAGAGCACGGGATTTACGACTGCCTTCTCACTCTCCCGGATGGCTCAAGGGCAATTTCGGGGAAAGACGATGTCGGACGCGACGGGAACGCGCCTGAGAGGCTGAAACCCAGCCCGTTCATAATTGACAACGTCTTGGGGAAAATAGGCGACCTCTCCCAATATTCGGAAATCGAATATCTCGGGGACGCTCCGAGCGATGTGAAAGCGGCGAGGGCTGCGGGAATTTCTCTTGGGGTGAAAGTAATCCCAGTCTCCCTTGTGACTGACGCAGCGTTCTATACAAAGGAGAAAATTCTTTCGGAAAAACCCGATAAAGTCGCCTATTCGACCGCGGAACTCTTGTCAGTACTGTGATTTTTCCGCGGAAGGACAGAGAGTTACCAAAGGGCATTGCGGGCATTTCGGCCTCCTTGCAATGCAGACCGCTCGCCCGTGAAAGACGAGCGAATTGGAAAAGACCAGCCTGTCCTTTTCCGGAATAACTGCAATCAGGTCTTGCTCGACTTTCTCCGGAGTTTTCCCCCTGGCGAGCCCGAGGAGCCAAGAAATCCTGAGGACGTGCGTGTCAACAACAACCCCCTCGTTCTTCCCGTAGAGGTTCGAGAGAATGACATTCCCGGTCTTCCTTCCAATCCCGGGGAGTTTGGTAAGTTCTGAAAGCGAGTCCGGGAAAATTCCCCCAAGTTTTTCGAGCCCTTTCGCAAAGCCGATTATGTTCTTCGCCTTGTTTCGATAAAAGCCTGTTTGGAAAATGAGCCTTTCCAATTCGGTTCTCTTTGCGTTCGCGAAATCGGAGAGGGTTTCGTATCTCCGAAAGAGGGCGGGCGTCACTTCGTTGACTTTTTTGTCCGTGCACTGAGCGGAAAGGATTACCGCCACAGCCATCTGGACCGGAGTAGAATAATTGAGGGAGATTTTCGCTGAGGAGTATTCCTTCTTCAGGATTGAGAGGATTTTTCCTGCCCGCTTTTTCCTCTCAGGCAAGGACTCGAGCTTCAACTAAAAGCCCCCCTCAATTTCTTTTTGCATTCCGGACAGCGGCCCCCCCTATTCAGAAGATTTTTCGAAACAAAAAATCCCTTCCTTTCAATCAAAAGGGCCCCGCATCCGGAGCAGAAGGTGTTCTCTCCTCCTGGGATGTCTGGCGCGTTCCCGAGATAGACGTGCTTTAGCCCGGATTCAAGAGCGATTTTTCCCGCAAGAAGGAGGGTGTCTTTCGGCGTCGGAATTCCCCTGAACGAATAGTCGGGATGGAACCTTGAGAAATGAACCGGGATTTCAGGGTCAATTCCCGCGATTTTTCTGGCAGTCTTCCCGAGCGATTTTTCAGAATCGTTTAGGCCGGGAATCACGAGGTTAATTACCTCAAGATTTATTCCCGATTCAAAAATCTTTTTGATATTCTCAATTACGGGCTTTTCCCTAGCCCCGCAATATTTCAGATAGTTTTTGTTGTCGGGGAACTTGTAGTCAATCCTTATTGCGTCAAACAGCCTCTCTTTTGAAATCTCGTCTGCGAGTTCGGGCGAGAAAAAGCCGTTAGAAACCAGGACGTTATAGAGCCCTTGCCTTTTCGCCAGTTTCGCGCAGTCCCTGGCATATTCGTAGAAAATTGTCGGCTCCGAATATGTGTATGCAATCCCCTCCGTTCCTTTGGCGAGAGCGACAATTTCTTCCGGGGATTTTTCCGAACCGCTCTCCTTGTTGAGAGAATCCCCGAGTCCTGGCTCTTGCCCGTGCGAATTCCGGTCCTGGCTCGGTTGCACGGACTTTAGCTCCGCTTCAGCGACAAGTCTAGGCTCTTGCGATAATTCCCAGTTCTGGCATCCAAGGCAGGTGAAATTGCATCCGGGAGTCCCAAACGAGAGGCAGGATGAGCCGGGCCTGAAATGGAAGAACGGCTTTTTTTCAATCGGGTCAATTGAGATTCCTCTGGGCTTGCCATAGGCGAGGGAGAAAAGCTTTCCCTTGACGTTCTTTCGGACATGGCAGAACCCCTTCTCGCCCTCCTTTATCAGGCAGAACTGGGAGCAGAGACGGCACTGGATTGATTTATTCGGAAGAGCCTTCCAATGGAGAGCCGGATGCTCCATCGCCCTTTCAGACCAATTTCGCCATCAATCTGTCAATGTCAATGTCAAGGCTCTGCTTGACAATCGGCGTCTTCAATTGGGGAACCTCGTCGGAATAAGTGGGTCTCTCTGAGCGGTAGAGAACGCCAATAGGTATCCCCGTTTTCTCTCCCCATTCCTCCGCTTTCAGGAGGGCTGCCTGCTTGTCTTTCGGGTCGTATTCTGAGGGGAGCTTGTAGACGACTTTTTGGAACCAGTCGTAGGTGTTCCTCCTGTTGAACGTGACGCAGGGCTGGAGAATGTCAACGAGGGAGAATCCCTTGTGTTTGATTGCTTCAGTAATAATCCCGGAGAGGTGCATCAGGTCTCCCGCATACGCTCTCGCCACATATGTCGCTCCAGATTCAATTGCGAGGGCAATAGGATTCACCGGAACCTCTATCACTCCTGCGGGAGTCGATTTTGAGACATAGCCCTTTTCGCTTGTGGGGCTTGTCTGACCCGTTGTCAGGCCGTATACCTGGTTGTCATGGACAAGATATGTGATGTCAATGTTTCTCCTCATTGCGTGGATAAAGTGGCCAATGCCAATCCCATAGCCGTCCCCGTCCCCGCCGGAAACAACGACTGTCAGGTCGCCGTTCGCAAGCTTGACTCCGGTCGCAACCGGAAGCGCCCGCCCGTGGAGGGTGTGTATTGAATAGGTGTTCAGCCACTGCGGAGTCTTTCCGGAGCAGCCAATCCCGGCCGTCAGGACGAAATCCTTTGGGTCAATTTTCAAGTCAACAATCGACTTTTTCAGAGCGTTCAATATTGCGAAATTCCCGCATCCAGGGCACCAGTCAGGAACCCTTGCCGAAAGCTCGCCTAGTGTTGCCATTTAGATCTTTCCTCCCTTGCTTGAAATTTTCGAAAACCCCTCGAAAACGTCCCCTGCGGAAAGGGGCCGTCCGTCATATCTTAGGATCTTGTCCTTGATTCTAATCCCCGTCTCCTGCATTATCAGTTTCCCGAGTTGCGCAGTCGAGTTCGCCTCAACCAGGACCAGTTTCTTCTGAGCCCGTAGCATTCCTTCCGCCTTGTCCGGAAAAGGCCAGACATGGGTGAAGTGTATTGCGCATGCCTCAACCCCCTTTTCCCGGAGGCGACCGATTGCCTCAATTAGCGCGCCCTTGGTCGACCCCCAGCCGACGAACGAGACCTCCGCGCCCTCGGATTTGCCGTAAACGTTAGGGGCCGGAATTTCCCTCCTTATTGCCTCGAATTTTCGCGCCCTCTTTTCAACCTGGAGCTTTCTCGCATGGGGCGATTCGTCAATGTTTCCGAACTCGTCCTTTTCGTCGGAGGGCTCCCTGTGTATTCCCCCGGGCGTTCCCGGAAGGACTCTTGGGGAGACTCCGTTCTCAGTTGACGCAAGATAGCGCCGGAAAGGCTTGTTTTTCTCAATCCATTCCGAATCAACAATTAAACCCCTATCAATTTTCAGGTGCTTGTGGGAGAATGGCGCCTCCGTAAACTGGCTCTCAGCAAGGTATTTGTCCGAGAGGACAATTGCCGGAATCTGGAACCTCTCCGCCCAGTTGAATGCATCGAACGCGAGAGCGAATGCCTCATTCGCGTCTCCCGGCGCCAGAACAACCCGCGGGAACTCGTCTTGGTGGGCGTTTATCACGAAATGGAGGTCAGCTTGTCCCGTTCTTGTCGGAAGCCCGGTTGCCGGACCCGGCCTTTGGACCTCAATTACAACAAGAGGCGTTTCAGTAATTGCGGCAAGGCCCAACCCTTCAGTTTGCAGGGAGAATCCCCCTCCGGATGTCGAGACCATTGTCCGGGCGCCAGCATATGCCCCGCCAATTGCCATTGTTATTCCGGAAATCTCGTCTTCCACATGTTTCATCACAACCCCCGCTTCCTTTTCGTTCGCGGCATAATAGTGCATTATTGCAGAGGCGGGAGTCATCGGATATGCGCAGAGGAGCCTGCAACCCGCCCTCATTGCTCCGAGGGCAATTGCCTCGTTGCCTGAAACAAGCATCCTTTTCTCAGGCAAATCAATCTTCCCCAAGGAGAACTTGGGCTTGCCGTCAAGGCCTGAGAATTTCCCAAGGGCAGTTTCATAGCCCAACAGGGCTGCCCTGATGTTCAGTTCAGAAATCTCCGCTTTCTTTTCCCCGAAACTCTCCTTTATCAGCCGGTTCAATTCATTGAGGCCAAGCCCAGTTATTGCGCAGAGGGCTCCGAGACCAACAGTGTTTTTCATTATTTTCTCTCCCCCGACCTCTCGGGCAAGGGTTATTAGGGGGAGCGGGACGAGCAGGTGCCCCTTTGCCTTGTTGGCATCCTCCTCCTTCACTTCATCGGAATCATAGACAATTATTGCCCTTTCTGATAACTCTTCCAAATGCTCAAGCACCCCGTTTTTGTCAAGCGCAAGGACAATATCCAAGGAATCCGATATTCCAAGAGAAGGGGTGTCTTGAACCCGCATCCTAACGGTGTTGTGCCCTCCCCTGATTAGGGAAGGATATTCATTATTGACGAAAACGAAATAGCCCGACCTCGTGCATGCCTTTGAGAAAAGCGCCCCTGCCTGCGCAATTCCGTATCCCGCAGGTCCCCCGATTATTATACTTAAATCCGTCTTCCCGGTTGAAATGCCCGCCATTGGGCTGAGGCAACGACAAGGGTATTTATTGTTTTATTATCAAACCAGCTTCAGGACGGCTTTCGCATGCCCTTCCGGGACGACCTGGGTAATTACCTTCTTTATTTTTCCGCGGGCGTCAATAACGAATGTCGAGCGGGAAATTCCCCATCCGAAAATCCCCCTGTTCTGCCACACTCCGTAAGCCTTTGCAACGGAATGGTCGCTGTCCGAGAGGAGAAGGAACGGAAGGGAGTATTTCGCCGAGAAATCCGCATGGCTCCTGTAATTGTCCGGGCTTATTCCGAGGACGACCGCCTTTTTCTTCAGGAACTTGGCGTTCTCGTCCCTAAAGGAGCACGCTTCGACAGTGCATCCGGGCGTGTTGTCCTTGGGATAGAAATAGAGAACAACTTTTTTGCCCTTGAATTCGGAGAGTGTGCGCGTTTTCCCGTCGCTCGCCCAAAGCGAAAAGTCCGGGGCAGTTTCGCCCTCCTTGATTATTCCCTTGTATTTAGGGGATGCCCTAGGAACCCTCAATCTTGCGGAACTGTTCTTCATTTTCATTTTCTTTTCACTTTCCCCTTTTCTTTTCATAGTCGCTGACTGCCATTTTCAGGGCGTCAAGCGCGACCAGCGCGCATTTTTCCCTTGCGGGGCTTATCTCAATTCCCAGGAGAGCTTTTACTTTCTTTCCGTCCGCCCTCTTTATCTCCCTTGTGCTTTTGCCCTCGAAATGCTCCATCAGAATTGACGCGGAGGCCGAGCTTATTGCGCACCCCGTTCCGTTAAATCGGGCAGTTTCCACCTTGCCTGTCTTGGAAATCCTGAGCTCAACTGAAACCGTGTCCCCGCAGAGGGGGTTCGATTTCACCGCCCGTGCGGACGGCTTGTCAATTTTTCCCTTGTTCCTCGGGTGGAGATAATAATCGACAAGATATTCGGAATAGTCCATTTGAGAAATCACCTTTTGAAGAGGAACTCTGCCTTTTTGAGCCCGTCAATAAGCAAGTCAACCTCGGAGGGGTCGTTGTACAAGTAAAAGCTCGCCCTAGTGGAGCCCCCTGGAAGGGAGAGTTTCTTCGAGACCGGTTCCGCGCAGTGGAAGCCCGCCCGCACGGCAATGTTGAAATTGTCAAGAATCCCCGAGATGTCGTGGGGATGGACTCCGTCAATTGAGAACGCGACCAAACCCCCCCGTTTTTTGGCGTCAAGGGGCCCGAGAACTCGGGCGTTGGGAATTTCCTCCGAGAGCCTTTTCATGCAATATGATGCAAGCTTCTCCTCATGCGTTCGGATGCGTTCCATCCCTATTCGTTTCAAATAAGTAACCGCTTCTCCGAGACCAATTGCCTCCCCGATCGGGGGGGTTCCCGCCTCAAACTTCCAGGGAAGGGAATTCCATTCAGCCCCCTTCATTGACACTGAAGAGATCATATCCCCTCCGTAGAGGAAGGGGGGGAGATTCTCTAAGAGTTCCTCTTTTCCCCAAAGAACGCCTATCCCGGTTGGCCCGCACATTTTGTGGCCGGAGAATGCAATAAAATCCGCCCCGAGTTTTCCGACATTTACCGGCATGTTCGGAACGCTCTGCGCGCAGTCCAGAATCAGGAAGGATTCCTTTGGGACGAGCCGGCCCAATTTCTCGACCGGGTTTATTGTCCCAAGAACGTTTGAAGCGTGCGTCAGTGTGACAATCGAAGCCTTTCCTGCCTTTAGGGCGAAAGAGTCAAGGTCAAGCTCGCCCCCCCATCCGGTTATCGGTACGTAATCGAATTTCATCCCAGAGTTCTGCCAGGGGACAATATTCGAGTGGTGCTCCATTTCAGTTGAGAGAACCGTTCCCCTGTTTCCCAGGAGCTTCGGAAGGGTTCTTGAGAGGAGGTTTAGGCTCTCAGTCGTGTTCTTTGTGAAAACTATCTCCTTTGGGCTTTTCGCCCCAATGAAGCGGGCAATTTTCTCCCGCGCGCCCTCGTACTCGTCAGTGGCTCTCTCCGAGAGGCGGTGTATCCCACGATGGACGTTCGCGTTGTATTCCCTGTAGAAGGAATCCATTTTTTCGAGGACTGAAACGGGCTTTTGCGTTGTTGCCGCGTTGTCTAGGTATGCGATTTTTCCTCCAGTTATCAGCGGAAAGTCCCTTTGAACATTGGCAAGCGAAAATCCAGCCATTACTTTTCTTCCCGGCCCCACTTGGCTAAAAGCCTTTCAGTCACAATTCCCCTTTCCCTCTCCCCGAGAATGTTCAGTTCGGGCAGTAGAAATCCGAGCGCAATCTCCCTTGTCGCAGTCCCCTTTGGAATCCCCCTGCTCTCAAGATAGAAAATCGCGTCCGGGTCAATCGGTCCTGAAGACGCCGAGTGGCTAGCTTTCACGTCGTTCGCCTCAATTTCAAGGGAGGGGAGGGAATCGTTCTTCGAGATGCTGTCCAAAAGTATTGCGTGCTGGGACAAAAAAGAGTTGGTTTTCTGCGCCCTTTTCTCAATTTTCACGAGGCCGTAGGAATACGCCTCTCCGCCATCTGAGAGCAGGCCTTTTGAGGATGCGAACGCTTCAGTGTCCGGGGTCTTGTGCACAATCAAGATGTTGCTTTTCAAGGTCTCTTTTCCCCTTTCCCAAAAGATTTCGTTTTGCGTTGCAAGGGCGCCCTTGCCCTCCAGGGAAATTTTCCTGTTCTCAACCGAATTGTTCCCGGAAACAACTGAATTCACCCCCTTGAAAACCGCGCCTTCCTTTAGGATAATTTCCGAGGAAAAATCAATTCCGGTTCCCTTCGCCCCCTTTATTTCGCAGAGCGAGAGCTTTGAATTCTTCCCGAGGAACGCCCTTGCGGAAGACTTTCCCTCTTTTAGGAAATCCAGGAGAATTGTCGCCTCTGAACCTTCGGCAAGGGATATCGACATTTCGCTTCCGGGAAGAACCTCAATGTCCCTTGAAACAGACTTTCCCTTTGGAACTCGGACTTCAACAAAGTTTCCCATCTAGCCGACCGAACCCTCCATTTCCAGCCGGACAAGCCGGTTTAGTTCAACCGCATATTCCATTGGGAGCTCCTTTGTGAATCCCTCAATGAAGCCCATAACAATTAAGGAGACCGCCTCGTCCCTCGGAATTCCCCTGCTCTCAAGATAGAACAGTTGCTCGTCCCCGATTTTTCCGACAGTCGCCTCATGGCCAATTGTCGCCTCCTTTTCGTTCACTACAATGTCCGGATATGTGTCGCTCCTGCTTTTCTCGTCAACTAGAAGGGCGTCGCACCGAATCGAGCTTTTCATCCCCTTCGCGCCCTTTTGGACCAAGAGCTTTCCCCGATAGCTCGCCCTTCCTCCGGAGTGAGATATTGATTTCGAGACAATAGTTGATGAGGTGTCCGGAGCAAGATGCATAACTTTCCCCCCCGCGTCCTGGTGCTGGCCTTTTCCCGCAAACGCAATTGAGAGGACGTCTGCCCTTGCCCTCGGGCCCATCAGGAAGACGGAGGGGTATTTCATTGTTATTTTGCTCCCAATGTTTCCGTCAATCCACTCAACTGTCGAATCCTCGTACGCATATGCCCTCTTTGTGACAAGATTGTAAACGTTCGAGGACCAGTTTTGTATTGTGGTATACCTTATTTTCGAGTCCTTGAGAGCGACCAGTTCGACCACTGCCGCATGGAGGGAGTCTGTCGAGTAAATGGGGGCTGTACACCCCTCGACATAATGGACTTTTGCGCCCTCATCCGCAATAATCAACGTCCGCTCGAACTGGCCAATGTTCTTTGCGTTAATCCGGAAATATGCCTGGAGGGGGATTCCCACATCAACGCCTTTTGGGACATAGAGAAAAGTTCCCCCGGACCAGACCGCAGTGTTCAAGGCAGAGAACTTGTTGTCCCCCGCAGGCACAATCCGCCCGAAATATTTCCTGACCAAATCAGGGAACATTTTCAGGCCCGAATCCATGTCAAGGAAAACCACTCCCTTCTTTTCGAGGTCCGCTCTCAGGCTATGGTAGACAACTTCGCTCTCATATTGCGCCCCGACCCCTCCCAGGAACTTTTTTTCCGCTTCAGGGACTCCGAGCTTGTCGAACGTCCTCTTAATTTCCTCCGGAAGGTCCTCCCATTTCCTCTCTTTCTTGTCCTGGGGCCGAAGATAATAGATTATTTTATCAAAATCAATTTTGGAGAGGTCGGCCCCCCAAGAAGGCATTGCTTTCTTTTTGAAAATCTCAAGGGCTTTCAATCGGATGTCCAGCATCCACTCGGGCTCTCCCTTGATTTTAGAGATTTCCCGGACAGTCTCTTCAGTTAGGCCCCGCTTTGTCCGGAAAACGGACTTTTCCTTTTCATGAAAGCCGTACTTTTCCAGATAGTTCGAGCCTATTTTGTTTAGCGTCCGCTCGCTTCTGTTAAGGATTTCCCGTGGTTTTGCCGTTGGCTTAGCCACTGGATTTGCCCTCCGCGCTCTCTTTCAGGAAGGAATAGCCGGAATTCTCGAGGATTTTCCCAAGTTCCTGCCCCCCGCTACGGACAATTTTTCCGGCGGAAAGGATATGTATTTTGTCGGGCCGGATATATTTCAGGACGCGCGGGTTGTGGGTAATTACAACTGCTGAAAAATCTTTCGAGCGCATTTTCTCTATTGTTGTCGCGACAGTCTTGAGCGAATCCAAATCAAGACCCGAATCTGTCTCGTCGAAAATGGCGATTTTGGGCTCTAGAACTAGCGCCTGGAGGACTTCTAGCCTCTTTTTCTCGCCACCGGAGAATCCGACATTTAGCTCGCGCGAGACGAACGACTCGTCAATTCCGAGCCGTCTGCACGCTTTCTCAACCTTCTCCCTGAATTCGAGAATTGAAATTGGCGAGTCTTTCGGACGCCTAAAGTTTATTGCGGAACGGAGGAACCCGGAGACTGTCACCCCGTGTATTTCTGTCGGGTGCTGAAGCGCAAGGAACATCCCGGCTCTCGAGCGCTCGTCAGTCCCGAGCTTTGTGATGTCTTTTCCGTCAAGGAGGATTTTTCCGGATTCAACAGAGTATTTCGGATGGCTGAAGAGCACATATGCGAGGGTTGATTTCCCGCTTCCGTTCGGGCCCATTATCAGGTGGATTTCTCCCTTGGGGACTGCCAAAGAGAGGGAATTGAGTATCCTCTTCTTTGACCCTTTCTCAGCGCCGACTGATGCGACAAGACCCTTTATCTCAAGGACGTTTTTTCCCATTCCAAAAACCAAGTATTAATTATATACCGGGTTTTTAATCTTTACGACATATTGTTTTTTAAATCCCTACCGGCATTCCCCACCCATGGATCACAAAGTTGAATGCCCGATATTCGAAATACTCGAGATTTTCGAGAAGAAATGGGCGCTCGCTATAATGAGGAAGGTTCTTGAGGGAACGAGCAAGTTCAACGAGCTGAAAAGGCAACTCAAGGGGATAAATCCCTCGATTCTCTCAAGAAGGCTAGCGGAACTCGAAAAGAAGGGGCTAATTGCCAGAAAGGTCTCCGGGGGAAAGCCGGTCTCAATAGAGTATGTCCTGACCGAGAAATCGAGGAAGCTATTCTCCTGCTGGACGAAATGAACTAGTTGTTTATTCTCCGTCCCCGCCGAGGTCGCTATCTGAGTCGGGTCCGTAATCGTCCTCTTTTTCTGGATAGTCGCAGTGCCCTGCTGCAGAGTCTAAATGTGGCCCTCTACTTCCGCTAGGACCTCCCATATAGCCGTCGGTATGTTCTACCCATTTGTCTGTATGCGGTTTTCCAAAGAAAACATAACTTCGCGCCCCCCCGACTTGAATCGCTCTTTTTACAACCCTCTTTAAGTTCGGCAAGGTTATTTTCTCCAAATCAACATCAGCTAAATCCAAATACCTGAGTTTCAATACGTTTCCAGTTTTGTCCATTTTTTTCTAACTCCCTTTCACCTTTATTGCCCCGTCTTTTTCCAATTGCTCCAATATCCTTCCAGCAACGTGCTCATATATCGCTCTGTTGCTCGCGCAATTAGGGTCTTTTTTCATTATGTCTCCCTCAAGATGCGCATTATGCATGCACCCCGCGTTGCAAAGGAAGGAATAATCGCATTGCAAGCATTCTGGAAGAGAATCGAGCCGGGTCAATATTTTTTGCCTTTTTGGGCTTGCCAATATTTCGTCAAACGTCCTTTCCGAATTGACATTCCCATATGAAATACCCGTGGGCGAATATCTTGAGCAAGGCAGGACCTCTCCCCCAGCCGACACTGCGGCAAAAGAGTATTGGCAGTTCGGCAATGTGTCGCAAGAGGTTCCTCCGTTCGTCATAAGCCCTCTTGCCAACCCGAACATATTTCCATAGTCAACAGCGCGCCCTTTTTTTCCGGAAGAACCTTCAGCAGAGGGCACGGAATCATAGAACCACCTGTCGAAAAGATGGCATACTGCTTCAGTTCGTTCAGCGGGAGTGAGCCCTAGTTCCGCCATTTTCCCCCTTGCCCTGCCCGCCTTCATAACGGGGTTTATCTTGAACGCAAGGCCTTCTGACTTGAAAAAGTCGTACATTTCATCAAGATAGGGAAGAGATTTCTTCGTAAGAACTGCTATCACTCCAGGGGACTTGCCTCTCTCCTGCATCAGCCTTATTCCCCGCATCACTTGATCAAAAGAACCCTTGCCGTTCAAATAAGGCCTCATTTCGTCATGGAGTCTCCTTGGCCCGTCAAGGCTGAACCCAAGGGAAAAATCCTCTTCTACAAAAAAGTCCGCCATTGTTGGAGTTAAAAGGACGCCATTTGTTTGCATGGAGTTACGTACGGCCTTTTTGCTTTCTGTCTGGCGCTTTTGGATTTCCCGAGCCTTTCTATAGAATGGCACACCCATTGTCGTAGGCTCCTTGCCGTGCCAAATATATTCAGTAAATTTTGCTCCCTCCCTCGCCTGTATTTTGGTTATAGCGTTTTCAAGCGTCTCTTCGCTCATTCTCAACCCGGGAAGATCTAGGGGCTCGCCCGACGGGGTTTGCCCTTGAAGATCTCCCTCATAGCAATATCCACAGGCCAAGGGACAGGCTTCTGAAACTTTCATTAAAACATTCATTTGTGCAGTTGGCTCGCAATCCAGAGTATTTTGACTGCTAAACGAACTTGATGAACGCGTAGCCATCCCTAAATGCTAACATCTTCTCAGATTATAAATTTTGATAGATATTTCTCTAAAATGAGCTCTTTTCGGGCATTTCTCCTATCAGAGATAGTCGAGCCAGCCGTTCGCGGCCTTCTGCCCGTGATAAACCTTGTGGAACGTGTTATAGGCGAACCAGGACGCTCTCCTCTTTCGCGTGTCAAGCGTCTTTGGAACCTCGTTACCTAGGAACTTGAGGAACGGATCCATTCCTTTGAGGAATTTTTCCCTCCATTCCCATGCCTCGTAATAGAGTTCTTTGTCTTTCTTGACAACCGGATTGAACCATGCCTCAAACTCCTTCATTATCGACTTCTTGGCTTCAGAAGGAGATTTGCCTTTGTCTATTTCGTCAAGACCGATTTCCTGCCCAAGCTTGTGGAGTTTTTGCTTTATTTCCTCAAGTCTTTTTCGGTCAGAATCGCCGAAACTTTGCTTTCCGAGATTTCCTCCTCCCAAAGGAGTTGTACCTTTCTCCAGGCCAGTTTCCAACCATTCCTTTTCATGAATAAGGTTGTCGTACTCTTGAGCTTTTTTCTCATCCGCCGTTTCTGCAAGACCAAGCGACCTTATTTCGTCCTCTTCTAGCCCTCCGTATGTCTTCATTATCTCCATGAAGCTAGCCTTTTCCCGCTTCAGTTTCTCTATTAGCTCCCATTTGTCCTTGGTGCTGATCACCCCGTAGCTCATTACGTTGAATCCGCGGACGAACTTGTTCCCGTGGACATCGGGGTTGTAGCTCATCAGGAGCTGGAACGCCATGCAGGGGACCCAAGGCCTGAGCCTGTCGACCACAATAGGCCATTTTCTTTCCGGGTCATAGAACATGTCAGTAACTGTGTAGAACAGCGGCGCGAACTGGGGGAACTCTTCTGCGAACATCCCGTAAATGCTATCCACCTCGTCAAAGGGAATGAACATGTTCTCCGCTTCCTGGATGTTCCTTTTCGCCCATTTCATGTAGAGCTGGAGGTTCGCCCTTTGCTGCCGGATGTTCTGGATAATTGAGTTGTAGGTCTTATTGATGAACTGCCCGTAGTTGTTTCTCCATGTCCAGTATTCCTGGATTTTCCGCTTCATGTAGTTCCCGACAGCAGGGTTCAGTTCCTCCTTTGAAACGAAAACATCGACTTGCGCCTCCATGTCTTTCTGGCATTCTATCCGCCAGCGGGAATTGAATGCGGAATCGCTTTCGCCAGGGTTCTTTTTCATTTTTAGCTGCTCGGGCTTTTTCTCTTCGAGCCTGTAGAACCAGGTGAGCGCACTTTTCACAATTGGAACTTGATGGGCAAGAGCGGACCAGCTCCTTGATGGTCCCCCATAGTTGTCAACGAAGAGTCCCTTGATTTGCTCAACGTTCGAATTAGAGAAAGCGTCCCTCTGCTCCTTTATTTTCTCAAGGTCGCTTTCAAGGTTGAGAATTACAGTTTTCATTGTCTGGACAGTCGCAAGCATTTCCTTTGCGTCCTTTCTTTGGAAAGACTGCCTGCCGAGAATTTCCCCGTGTGCTCTGCTTGCGGGGCTTGCGGCCATTCCTTCCCTGATTTTGGTATAATCCCACCAGAGGCCGGTTGTCCCGCACATCATGTCAACAACGTTATAGTAGATAGGTTCAGGAAGGGTTGAGCCGAAAATCAGCGCATGGGGCTGCCAGTGGGCTTTTCCCCAGTTGTTCCATTTTCCCCAATAACCCCATTTCGGGTTCGGATGTTTCCCTTCCGGCTCGAAGATTCCTTTACCTGAAAGGGTTTCCTGCTTCATTTTCCTGAGAAAATCCGTGATTGTTATGACCATTCCGGCTATTACCCCTCCTACGTTACTTAAATACTCTTCTAGGGGAAAATTCAATCCTTTTCAAGAGCGGAGAGAATTGAGGCATCCAATTTGCCCGAATGCGCGGGGATTTTTGAGAGAGTGCCTGAAAGAGTCTGGATTGCCCGCTCATATTTCGAGTCAGCTTCGTCTCCCTGCTCAATTTCCTCGATTTTTCGCTCGAGTTTTGCGACCTTGGAATTAATTGAACCTAGCCTGTAGAAAACGTCGTCCAATTTGGCTTCAACCCTTGAGAACCGCTCCGAAACGGCTTTTGGCTGCTCTTCTGTCAAGGCGGTTTCAGCTTTGGAGAGCCTCTCTTTCATTTTGGCGACATTCTGGGACGCGCTTTCCGCCAAGACCCGAAGATCCGCCTTGATTAATTCGATTTCCTCCCCTTCCCTTGAGAGGATTTCGGAGAGCTTGAGAACGAGGGACGTCAGTTCAGTAGTCTGGCTTGCCATTTTCATTCCAGGTGTTTCAGGATGTTCCTGTTGACCTTGGGTTCAACCGGCTTTGACGAATTCTTGAACGCAAGAAGGTCGCTTTCAAGGAGAACAAGCCTTGATTGGAGCTCTTCCATCTCCTTTTTGTGCTGGGTTTTCAGGGTTTCAACTTCGTCTTTCTTTGCGACGTTTGCCAATGCCGAATTAATCTGGGAATTTACCATTCCAAAGCGCTTGTTAATTACCTGGACCAGTTTCAGCATAAAGTCGTTTATTTCGACAGTTTCCGTCTGGGCGGACTGCTGTTGCTGGATTGTTACTGCGTTTGATGGTATTGTTGCCATTCCTCTGCGGTTGCTAAAGCGATATTTAACCCTTTTGAGTGCTGAAATGAGCTTTTGGAACATTTTTCTATTTTCCTCCTTTTCCCGGTCGCAACGACCGGATGCTTTGGGTCAAGCCTTTGGCAAAGGGTTGTTTGAGTGCTGAAATGAGCTTTTGGAACATTTTTCTATTCTCCTCCTTTTCCGAGAAGCCCTTTTTGGAAATGGGAACTATTTTTAACTTTGGATTCCCCGTTTTCCTCACCCCAATAACGAGGGATACTCCCGAGGACAGAGTGTAATTGAGCACGTTAGGAGGAGCCGGGAGCGTTAGTGTAATTGGGCACAGGCCTTGGGTTTTCCGGGTGGATAATTGGAATGTGAAATCCGGAAAATCCTTGGTCGTCAGGGGTGGATTTGTCCGTGCCGATAGCGGATTTTCCAAAACTCGACGGCTTATTCCGGCAGCCTCAACCGCTCAGGGCTAGTCCCGTTTATCTCGTCCATGAATTTCCGCGCGGGAGCGGGCCCCGTTCCGTTCGTCCCGAAAACGTCTTTAGAGGAAATGAAGAATTCCGCATATTCCCCGGTGACTGTCCCAAGGGAGGCTTGGGGATAAGGGACGCCGTTTTGGTTCAAAATATTGACTTGGGAGAATTCGCTACGAAGTTTCGCCGCGGCAACCGTTGAAATGAAGAGCTTCATCACATAGCTGTCTAGGCCGATTCTTCCCACCCTGTTTGAGCCAGCAGCCTTTATCTCCCTTCTCGGGATTGAGAACGCGCTTTCTCCGAGCAGAATCTCGACAGTCTCGGGAGTCGCAGACATTTTCCCGATTTCGTTCCCGTTCATTGAATAAATCTGGAGCGCCGGAAAATCGGCAGAGGGCCTTTCTTCACTGGTTTCCACACTGGTTTCCATACTGCGGAAAAGTAGCGCCCTTCAATTATTTATCCAATTCCCCGGTTGGCGCACGCATATTTTGTCGGAAAATGAAGCCGGACTCTTGGAAAGCCCTGGAAAACCCGGATATCGGCCAAGAAAAACTTTATATTACCTTGTATTACATTTATTTCAAGATGACAGAGAGTAATGGAGGCGCGAATGGACGCTCTTCGAAAAAAGCCCTTGTTCTTGCGGGAGGGTATGGAACTCGCCTCCGGCCCCTGACGCTCAAAACCCCAAAAGAGCTCCTTCCGGTTGCGGGAGTGCCCGCAATTGAATACCTCCTTGAGAACCTCTCCCGACACGGCTTTAGGGACGTTGTCCTCTCGGTTAACGACACTTTTTTCTCAAGGCTCAAGAATCACATAGGTTCCGGAAGGCAATTCGGGCTCGATTCGGTTTCCTATGTAGTTGAAGCGACCGGAAGCGAGGACAAGAAACTCGGAGCGGTCGGAGCGCTCGACTTTATTGCGAGCCAGGTTGAATTCAATTCGAACACCCTGATTGTCGGGGCGGACAATTTCTCCCCTTATTTCGATTTTTCAGCGCTTGAGGAAAGCCACTTGGCTTCCGGGGCAACCGCGACAATAGGCCTCCACAAGTTCCCCCACAAGGAGCTCCTCTCCCAGATGGGAATCGCGGAAGTTAGCGGGGAGGGAAAAATCGTCCAGTTCCACGAAAAGCCAAAAGACCCGCCCTCAGACCTGATCTCAACCGCAATCTATTATGTTGGCCCGGAATTTTTCATTGAGACTGTTCCGGAGTATATTGAGAAACAACGGGCGCTCGGGAAAAAGCCGGACAATTTGGGAGACATCTGGGAGCATCTTCTTTCGAAAAGCAGGCACCTGAACGGCTTCATTTCAAAGGAGTTCTGGATTGACATCGGAAAACCCCAAGGCTATCTCCTTGCGAACGAATTCTCCCTTGAGAAACGGCTTTTCGGACGGCATTATTTCTCAAAGGATGCTGTCATTGGGGACGGGACGCATGCGCGGGGCCCGACCCTTGTTGACGGAGGGGCGAAAATAGGAAAGAATGTCTCCCTCTTGAAGAACAACCACATAATGGGGGAGGCGGTCATTGGGGACAACTCCCAGCTCGAGAATTGCCTCGTCTTTCCGGGCTCAGTTGTCGGAGACGGGTGTGCTCTTTCCAACTGCATTGTCTGCGAAGGCGCAAAAATCCCCGACGGAAAAATCATTTCCGGAGAGCATCGGGTTCTTTCATAAGAGCGAATAGGAATCCTCCCGCAAAGGAATCCCCTAGACCTAGAGAAGTGGTTTTTTTCCGGATTTTCCAGGAAGAGACAGATATTCTCGAGACTTTGCCCTTTTCAGAGAAAACGGGTGATTTTTCCGGAGGGTTCAGGAGTTTCCTTCTTTCAAGAGTTCGCATTCCCCGTTCAGACAAATCCTTTCCAGTCAAGGCATGGCTTGCGGCAACTTTTCCGGCAAAGTCAAGCGAGCGGGAAATTGCCTCAACTGAGAACTCTCCTGTTTTGAAGAATGCATTGCTCTCTTTTTCTCCGTGGACAACAACAAGCCTTGCTCCGGAGAGCCGGAGAAGTTTTTCCCAATTCCCGAAAGAGAGTTTGTCCGCCTCTTCGCTATTCATTCCGAGCGAGTCAAAAGAGCCAGAAGCATTCTTCAGGAGCGCTTTTCCCGAAAAACTCGCCTTGCCGTTGAACTCGAAATGGACGAATGCTCCTTTCTTCCGCAGGGTTTTCCCAAGAGAAATTGCCGGGGCGGGATTTTTCGCAAGATGGAGGCCGGACATTATTGCGAAATTGAATTTTTCCGAGAGCGCCCTTTCGAGGAACTCCTTTGGAATTTTTCCCGTCAAGTTCTCCGGGTCATAGGTCAGAATTATCCTGTTTTTCCCTTCAAGGACATGGTGCACTCTGGCGGGACCGTCCTTTCCGGAAAGCCTGACTTGCCCGCAATATTTCCTCAAAATCCCCTTTCCCGAATTGACGGAGAGGAGAACCTCCGTTCCGAGGGCGGAGAGTGCAAGGGCGCTGTTCGCGGACTGGCCCCCTAGGCGGACTCGCCCCAACGGAATTTTCAGCGGGCAGTTGAGGACAATTTCCATTCCCTGCCCTGACTTTTCAAGCAGTTTGACTTGGGCTTTCAGCTTCTCAGGGAGAAACGGAAGGGCAGTTCCGAGCGGAATTGAATTGTCAAGATTCGACTGGAAGAACGAGCAGGCTTTCATTGGGGCGTTGTTGGGGGCTGTTGCTCAGGCGCCCTGATGTTCTGCTTTGCCGGAGCCTCCTGGACGGAATTCTCAATAACATCTATTTTCCCATGGGCAACTGAGAGCCAATTCGCGAACGAGTCGTATGCCTTTGCGTACTTTTTGGAAGACGGCCTGTAGAGATAGCCCCGCTCAACCATTTTCGAGAGAAGAGTTCTCAGCCATTTTCTGTTGTTCTGCTCAACTGCCAAGGGCCTCATTATTTGGTTCAATTTGAACTCTTCTTTGACCTTGAAAGTCCGCTTGATATAGGAAAGCGAGCGGGCAACTTTCTCATATTCCGCCTTGTGGGTAGTCAAGCCAAGATAGTCAAGGACAGCATAAGTGGATTCGTCAGGGGCCATATTTACCTAATACGGGCCAACTTACATATAATCTTTTGTTTTTAATTTGGGCCAAAATTAACTCTCTTATTATTGCCCCAAACTGAAAAAAAGGGAAAAATAAGGTTCTTTTCAGCCCCTATTCTGCCTGGAGCTTTTCTTCCCCTTCGTCAAGTTCGGACTCTTCCCGTACAGGGTTAACTGGCTCCCCTTCTTGGTCAAAAATCTGGCTTTCTCCAAGGCCGAGTTCCGCGTCAAATTCGCTTCCGAAAATCGGTTTTTCCTCTCCGAGAGCTTTCGGACCCTTTGACGGCGCCATCAGGGACGAGATATATCCCGCAACCCTGTTTCGGAGCCTCTGGGTAAGATGGAGTTCTTCCAACGCTTTCTTGTTCTGGTCGAAATCCCTTGAGAACCTCTCGGGATATTTCGCAACCATCTGCTTTGCAACGCGTTTGATCAAAAGAATTCTTACTTTTCCCATTTTTAGGATGCCTCCAATCTGACTTCAGTGCCGTCGGAATATTTCCGGATAACAAGGAGCTTTATTGCGCCCTCGCCAAGCTCTTCTCTTGCAATTGAGACCGGATTGATTTCCTTGGTTTTCACAAGAACCGGAGCGCCTAGGGACACCTGGAGCGCCCTCGCCCCGAGAACCCTAGCTTTTTCGAACCTTGTGAGCTTTTCCGAATCAGCAACCATCGGTTTTACCGGGCAATTTCAGGGTATTTAAGGTTTTCTAGGGGCGTTTTCTAATTGACCTGAACTGTTTTCGAATACTCAGGGGGCATTGTTGTGCAGACAAAATGCGTTCCCGGTTCCTCTTCAGAAGTCCGTTTTTTTATTTCAGGGAGACCTTGAATCTGCTCGGGATTGTCTGTCCAATAACTTATGTTGTCAAGCGAGCTCGAAGGAAACTCTGTTGCATAAACGTAATTTCCCCAGTACCACAATTCTTCAGCTCCAAGAACTTTTGCGAGGCCTGAAAAAGCGTCCCGCCTTTTCTTCTGCTCCCGCCCATCCGAATACTTCACTCCGCTGAGGTTGGAAAGAGAGATTTCAAAGCTTGGAATTGCGTCAGAAGTCCAATTCTTTTTCGCATCATGGGCGAATATGTGACCATATGCGAAAATGCCTCCCGCCCCCTCAACAGCCTCCCTGACTGAAGCAGTCCAGCCTTCGACAGTTTCAAAGGGAGTATACTCCCTATTTTCGTACTTTTTCCTAGAGGGCGCAGGGGTTTCTGCCTGAAAATGTGCATTTCCGGGCCAGAATCAGTTTCTAGAACAGTTTCATAGACTAGCATTTCCTGAGGTTTTTCTGCACCCATTAGGATTATCCAGGAATCATCCTGAACCGCGGGGCTTTCAGCCCCCCAGTTTTAAGATAATCCATGACCCCCAATATTGGCTATGCAAGAGAAATTTAAACTCTTTCCAATCCGACAACAGGAGGAACTAGGATTATCCAGGACTCGTCAATTGCGGCCAAGTCGGAGCCCGTTGCCGCGCAATGGGTTTTGAACCTGTTTATCGCCCGCTTGAGTTCGGTCATGTCCTTTTCCTTCAGTCCGGAAATCTTGACCAAGAGTATTTTCTTCCCGCTCCGGAGGGAATCAAGAATGTTCTCCGTTTCCGAGAAATTCTGGAGTTTCACGACCTCGAGGGAAAGGGGCTCCTTTTCAGCGGATTTGACCTCTATTTTGACCAAGTCTGTCCTTTTGGAGGATGCGGAATTTCCCGCTTTTCCGTCTTCAGGCTTTCCCGCGAAAGCATCCCCTACTTTTCCGAACATTTCCTTGAACCTTTTCATTACCATTTTCCCGAAAGCACCTTTATCGAATGAATTTAACTCTTCCGGGTTATTTAAGGGTTACTCTGAAGAATTGCCAGTTCCAAGGGAACTGACCTTGCTTTGGCTCGGGGCCCTGAACGCAACAATAAACAGTTATGCGAAAGAATGCGCGGCTATTCGCGCCTATCTTTTGGCGCTAGGCGCCGTTACCGGGCCCGCCTGTTGGGTTGCCTGAACTTTGAGTTGGGCCCTTTTCCCGACGGATTCCAAAAGCCCGGCAATTTGCCAGACAAAAGTCCTGGTGTGCGGAGGGACGCTCGGGTCGTTGCTTATTTCGTCCAACAGATATGTACATGAATTTATTTTGACCTGAAGGGGCCGGTCCCGGGAGAGGAGCTTTGCCGAGACCTCTTCTATTTTCTTTTTCACGCCCTTTGGAACTTGCGGATCCCTGCAAACATCGCTTAGAATCTTGAGAGCGTTTCCATAGTCCGGGAATTCCGGGTGGGGATTGTCTTGTCCTGTCGGCATTTTGATTGTATGAGCCTCCTTAAAACTGGAACTTTGAGTTTTCGGATCAAATTCAGCCCAAAATTTCCTTTATAATGGTTGCTACGGAGGAAATTGCCCCCTCTATTTCAGAATCGCTCGGATTTTTAGAGGAGACGCCAATATTCACAACCGCCGCTCCTGGATGCCCGCCTCCCCCCAATTTCTCAAGGGCTTGGCCCAGATGTATTCTCTCTGAGAACTCGCGCGCCGCCCTTGCTGAAACCCGGACAGCCCCGGTTTTCGGAGCGGCGACAAGCGAAATGTCTGAGCCCGCTGAAATCAACTGTCCGGCAACGGCGCTCTCGAAGCTCCCCGAAACCGCAGTTGCAAGAACCGTGTCGTCAGGGAGCCGTTCAAACCGCATTTTCTGAAGCGCCTTGAGGACTGCAATTCTTTGGGAGAATTCCGGGCGACCCTGGGAAAGCGATTTTCCCTCGTTTAGGAGTTCATCCTCGCCAAGTGAGAGTTCCAGGACTTTTTTCAGGGTTCCGGCAGTCCCGAGAGCCAGATGACGGGTGTCCGCGTAAATTCCCGCAATCCCGACAACCCGCGAAATCCGGGTAACTGGGGGGAACACTTCGAGGACAACTTCTACCGAGGACGGATACTGCTTCACCACATACCCTTCCGCGAAATCCAGGAGGTTGTCCGTATCCGATTTTGGATTATGGTGGTCAATTACGATCAGGGGCTTTGGAAGGCTCTCAGGCGAGAAGGGCTCTATCTGGGCAACTGAACAAGTGTCAACAACAATTGTCCCCTCAAAAGCCCCTTCCGGGATTTCCTCGAAAACGGAAATCCCGAGCTTCTCCGCCGCCTCCTTTGCCTGCTTTCCCAATCCCCCCGGGGCGACAATTGCGCACCGGTCCCTTCCGATTGCCTCAAGGACAATTGTTGCCGAGGCAAAAGAATCCATGTCAGCGTTCTTGTGGGTGAATATTAGAAAAGAATTCTTCCCGGACAAGAGCTTTGGAATGCTGCCCTTGACTTTTTCCATTGTCAAGGCTCAAAGCCAGCCTGCTTCAGGAGAGGGGCTATTTTCTCAGTCAAGTCCCTTATTTTTTCCTTGACTTTTTCTTCCTGCTTTTTCACTGTCGCGAGCCTGATTTTCGAGGTCTCCGACATTTCGGAGAGGTCGCTTTCAACCGCAATCTTGTCTTTCTTCACCATTATCGGGCCTATTGCCCGATAGATTTTTCCCTCTTCAGTCTTCTTCAGGGTCTCTAGAGCGCTAGAAATCTCCGCAAGCGCTATTTCAATCTGCTGCCTTTGCATCAGGAGCGCCTGCTGCTGGTCGCGGTACGCCTGGAGCTGCATTACGAAACCTTGGGCCTGCATTGCCGCCTCTTCCTTTCCGAAATCATTGTTTCCCGATTTTGCCATTTTTTGGAACCAACCTTTTTACCTGGCGCTTGCCCTCTTTATTTGCTTTTTTGCCAACCTCAAGCGCGGTTCTCCCGCACGCCTCAATTGACCTGAGAAGCGTGTTGACTCTTGAGCGGAAGCCCGCCCAGCTCTCGCCCTTTCCCTGGAAGAGCGTAACTGAATCCGGGCCGAACAAAGCCTCCTCATCCGAACTGTCCGCCACGAGCGCCTTTTTCAGGGCGCCCAGGCTGTTTTTGGGAATGCCTGAGAACGAAACCTTTGCTGAAAAAACCCCTTTTCCTGACAGAGCGAGCCTCTCACCGGGCCTTTATTGTCTTTGCAGCCCCGCTCCTTGCCTTGACAAGGACCTTGTATCCGCAATAGGGGCAGCGAATCCTCTTCTCCTTGGAATCGGTCTTCACTTCTTTCCCGCATTTCATGCATTTGTACATTGCGACAGGCTCCTTCCTATTTCCTCTTCTTGGCAACGGGCTCTTCGAATTCGCTTGCGTCCGTTTCGAATCCCTTCTCAGCCTTTGCGGCCTGCGCGATCGGGGAGACTGTCTCGGTCTTTGGAGTCCATGCGCCACCTGCGAACTTGGCTGAGCAGTGCGAACATGACCAGATTCCCATTGAAACCCGCTTGACCTTGATATAGTGGCAGACGGGGCACTCGTGCCTCTTTTTCTGGAGAGCCTCTATTTCGGAAATCCTTTTCCTAACTTTGGTCCCATAGCGGACTCCGAACCGGCCGGTAGTCATTGATTTTTTCGTTGCCATTTTCAATTAACCTTTCCATTAGGCATTTTTTGTCGCTTTTTAAAGGTTTTCCGGGCCCCTCTCCCCTCTCAATCCCCCCGCCAGAGCCGAGAATTCATCCCTGGTTTTCGCCCAAAAACCCGAAAAATACCCCCCTGATTTTTAACTAGCGCAATTGGTATCAACCAGAAAAATGGCAAAAAAGCCCAATAAACCGAAATCCAAGAAAGCGAAAAAACAGGCAGTCTCAGGTTTTGAGCGGGGGCTAGTCTCCCTTGAAAAGAAGCTCGTGTCTAGGCTGACCGATCTTGAGATGCAGTTCCTCCGGTTCTCTGGCGGGATACACCTGAAGGATTCGCCCAGTTCCACAAAAATTGTCTTCGATGGGCTCTCGTCCTTCAAGAAGGGAGAAATCTCAATACAGGTTACTGACCACACAATAACTGTGTCCGCCGGGAACAAGAGCGAGTCCTATTACCGGGCGCTTTCCCTCCCATTCATTGTTGTTCCGGAAAAGGCAAAGCCGGAATTGAAGGAAGGCCGGCTCTCAATAACAATTCCCAAGCACAAGGAGAAGGTTTTCCGGGGAAAGCGCCTGAAATTCTGAAGGCCGCCCCCTTTCACTTGTTGTAGAAGACGCGTTCAATCAGGGTTATTGTTCCTTTCGAGAGCGCGAGCTTCCTTCTCGTATTGAACTGCATGTCTGAGATTACTGCCGAATAGAGCAGGAAGAACATTCCGATGAAAACGAAAAAAGTCTCCAAGGGAACGAAGACCGCCAGAATTCCGAATAGAACGAGGCCGGTCCCTATTGCGAGCTGCCTCTCCCCCATCCTCAGGACAAGGTCGTCTTCCGCGAAAATATTCGAGAATTTGGCGAAGAGGGAATTCGCAGTCACTTCGTCCGAGAACCGCCTCAGCGAGACAATTGCCGAGAATGAAAAAGCCCCCTTGGCAAAGGCGGACGCAAACCATCCGAAAGCGAGAACAACTCCCGAGGTCGTAATTATCCTGGTTTTGTTCGCCTTGTCAGAAACCCAGCCCCCGAATAGGGCCCCCGCGAGACCGAAGAAAGATCCGAGCGATGCGAGAAGCCCGACTTGCAACTCCCCTCCCATCTGCTGGTAGATAAAGACGGGCCAGGCGTAATAGAGCGCAATCCCAGAACCCCCGATTATTATGTAGAGGAGCACCATTGCCCCGAGTATTTTCCGTTTATTCGAGATGTCCGAATGCGTTTTCTCGCCGGAATATTTTATTTTAGGAAGAAGGATTGCGGGAATTATCGCAAGGGAGAGGACAATTATTGCGGAGGCGAAAAGGGCGGAATATCCGAAAATCCTTATTACAAACGCCCCGAAAAGGGGTGCTATTATTGACGCGAACCATATCATTGAGGAGGTAACCCCTGCGAAAAAGCCCCTTTCCTTCTCCTTGCTTGAGTTTACCGTATATGTAGTTACGGAAACCCAGTAGATGCAGGTGAAAATCCCGAAAACAAAGCCGTATGCCTGGATAGGAAATGGCAAGTTCGCATTGTTGACGAAAAGGACGAGCCAGATTGGCTGGAAAATCGCCCGGAAGACGAGCGGGAACTTTAGCCCGAACTTCCTTATCAGTGTCGGCGCAATTATTGCCCCGAGAATTGTCCCAAGACCGTCAGAAATCCCGTAGAGAAAGAGCTCTTCTAGGGAGAACCCGGCCTTTAGTATGAAAATCGGGACGAAAACTCCGTATGTGGAGTGGCCGAGAAACTGGAGGAAAATGTTCAAGGACAAGAGGAGCTTTTCCCTGACTTTTCTGTCCATACCGAAGAACTTTCCCAGAAAAGGGGTTTTTAAGCATTCTAAAAATCCTCAAAAAGGCCGGCAAGATTTCCCGGAAATTTCAGACTAGCCCCTTTTCGGACCCTCGCCTATTCGTCCCCTTCCTCGGGAACTTTGGAGGACGAGGGGTCTTCTGGCTCGGGAGAGTTCAATTTTCCGGAAATGAAAAATGGGACCTGGGAGAACGAAACAGGCCCCATCTCTCCAGTCTCCAAGTTCTTCACAGTCGCAAAACCTCCCGAGACCTCCTTTTCCCCGACAATTACCCCGAATTTTATTTTCGCCTTGTCAGCGAACTCGAGGTTCTTTCCAATACTCCGGCCGACCAGGTCTATTTCCGAATTTATCCCGGCGGACCTAATTGAGGAGACAAGCTCAATTGCCTTGGCTAGGGCATTCTCTCCAATAGGTATTACGAGCGCCCGGCTCCCGGCGTCCCCTTTCGGGAGCTTTCCTTCCTTTTCAAGAACCTCGTAGAGCCGGTCAATCCCGAGACCAAAACCGGTTGCCGGCATTTCTGTCCCAGAATACTGCCCGAGGAGCCGGTCATAGCGCCCGCCCCCGACAACCGAGAGGCCATAGTTCCCCGCCTTTATCTCAAAGATTATCCCGGTGTAATAGTCAAGGCCCCTCGCAATTGAGAGATCTAGCTCGCAGAACTGGTCAACCGAATAGTTCCGAAGGAGGCCGAAGAGTTCCCTTAGCTTACCGAGACCTTCCGTCACAAGGGAGTTCTGATTCAGTTTCGTTTCGGCGAGTTTCAGGACTTTGGAGAAATCTCCCGAAAAAGAGCAGTATTCAATCACCCGGCCAACGCTTTCCTCCGGAACGCCCGCGGCCAAGAGCTCCTTTCTGAAAGAGTCCTCAGAGAGCTTTTCTTTCTTGTCAATTGCCCGGAAGAAGGACTCTTTTTTAGCCTCTGGAACTCCGACGCTTTTTGCGAATCCTTCGAGAATGTCTCGGTTGTTTATCTTCACCTTTATTTTCGGAATCCCAAAGACACGGAGAATTCCCACCGCAACCGCGATTGTTTCCGCATCAACAATTGTCCCGGAAGAACCCAGTATCTCGATATCCGCCTGCGCGAACTCCCTGTATCTCCCGGGAGAAATCTCCTCGTATCTCCAGACCTTGTTCACCGAATAGAGCTTCAGGGGCTTTGGGAGCTGGGGGTTGTTTAAGACGACTCGCACAATGGGAACGGTGAGGTCGAACCTCAAGCCCAGCTCGCGGTCGCCCTTGTCCTTGAAATAGTATATCTGCTCTTTGACCTCAGGCCCGGATTTCTTGGAGAGAAAGGAGAAATTCTCGAAAACGGGGGTGTCGACCGGAAGAAAGCCGTACTTTTCAATGGTTTTCGCAAGAATTTCGACAATCTTGTTTCGGACGTTCAATTCCGCCGGGAGGAAATCCCTCGTCCCCCGGGCGGGCTGGAAGGACGACATATCTTCAGTTGACATTTCGCAGGGCATTATGCCTTTCCCCCTTTTATTAGTTTCATCGGGTTCTCAAGGGAGAGCTTCCGGAGAGAAGTTCCCCCAAGGCCAAGCCGTCGTGCAAATGAGAAAATGCCCGAGACCGGATCCGGGCTTTTCACCTGCCCGTAATCGCTCGTGAGAATGCACCGCCTTGTTCCCACATAGTCAATAACTTTCCTAAGCTCGCCTGCCGGAATTCCGTCAATTGTCTCCATTGAAGCGGATATTTCAACGAAGCATTTCCCCGAAAGCTCGCGCATCTCCTCAAGGGAGAATCCCTGGGGCCCGTACATCGGGTGCGTCGCAATTATTTTCCGTATTCCGATGTCTGATGCGAATTCGACGACCGCTTTCGCCTCCCGGAATCCCAAGTGGCCTGTCGCAAGTATTCCCCTCGTCTCAAGAACGGCATCAAGAGTCCTCTTTGCATTTTCAGAGAGCTTTCCCGATTTTTCGAGGGGGGAGATCCGCAAAAGCGTCTCCCTCGCATTTCTTGGTAGGGAGTTTCTTCCCCATTCCTTCGGCACTAGCCCGGGAGAACGATTAGTTGTCGCGCTTATCGTAGGCATCCAGACAATTATCGGGTCCCTAAAGACGCTTGCCGCCGAATAGACTGCTGAAGGGTTTAGCCCGCCCACCGACTCGTTTAGGACAATTGATCCGACAAGGCCGGGAAGGCCCTCCGTTAAATAGGCGGTCGGGAAAAAGTGGTTCTTCGTCCCGAATATTGCACTCTCCCTTGCCGCAAGGATTGAGAGCTCCCTTGCCCGGTATTTCCTCTCAATCGGTTCCGGCCCGATGTGGACGTGCAAGTCCACCAATCTCGTTTTCTTTTTTTCTTTTTTTCTTTCATCCATTTTCAATTCCCCATTTCTCCTGAACGAAGGGCGCTCCCCCGGGAAAACCAAAACAATCCCGAAAAATTCCCGAGCAACCTCCCCGCTTACCTTTTCCCGAAACCTCCCATTGCTGAGGCTATTCTCGCATAGTTCCCTGCGAGGGAATAGAACGCTTCGGGGTCGACTTGCCGCTCCCTTTCCCCGAATAGCCCGCTCCCTTTCCCCGAATATGTCGCTTGCGGATAAGCTAGCCCGAACGCGTCAGACGCCCCTTTCAATATCTGCGCGTTAATCCCAAGATAGAGCTTTGAGAGGAGGCTCTCCGGGGTCTCGGCGTTCGTCAGCTCGTTCCACTTCGGCCTGAAGAACTTGCCACCCATCGGCCTTGCGAGGTATATTCTCGGCACAAGGATTCCGTCCGAACGGATGTCGAAGAGGGCGTCTTCCGCAGGTACGCTTTCCTTCACCGTCGCAGCCCCCAATTCCCTTGTGACAAGGCCGTATTCCTCCTTCCGAAGGGCGGAATATCTCCTGGCGCGTTCCCCTAGCTCCCGCTCTCCCGCCGGAGAATACGAGACCTTTCTTGCGCCCTCAATCTCCCCTGGAACCGCTTCCCTCTCTTCAGGCGCCACTTTTCTCCAGTCAAGCAGGTCTTCCAAGGGGACAATCTCCGCCTCATTTCCGAAAATCCGCGTCAGGTTCTTCAGATAGCCGGACTTTCTTCTCCCCTCTTTCCGCAAAATTTCCGCAGGCCACCCGTTCAATTCCCCGTAGGGAACCGAGACATCGAGGAGATATGTCTTCTTCCCTAGGTCCGCCAAGTACTTTGCGACTAGCACCCCTTGGAGGGAAACCGGGCCCTCTCCATTCTCCTCCCTAGCAAACGACGGGGCGATTATTGTGAAAACCGCCTCGGGTTCGGGACCTTTCGGGTTCACCGCGCCTTCCACGGGAGATTCTCCGCCTTTCGGAAGCCAAGAGGGCTTGGCCCATTCTGGAAAATCAATTTCCCCAGCTTTCGCATATTCTTCAGCCATCAGAAATCCCCCCTTGCTTTCAGGACAAGCTCAGCAAGCCGTTCCCTGCCGAACGCGTATCCCGTTGCCGAGTATTTCCGGGAGTCTTTCGGGAAGCCGAACTTTCCCGCAATTTTGTTGTAGAGGCCGTCAT
>Ga0116204_1000033_pt1 | contig 58268 bp, 53 predicted proteins | sample LakKivwa52mmetaG_FD_94481 | JGI IMG/M metagenome (GOLD analysis project Ga0116204, IMG submission 94481) | Anoxic lake water microbial communities from Lake Kivu, Rwanda to study Microbial Dark Matter (Phase II) - Lake Kivu water 52m metaG | ecosystem: Environmental > Aquatic > Freshwater > Lake... | reverse complement strand
GGGAAACAGGTAGATAAGTCATGGCGCGGACGCCTGGTCTTCGCCTTCCAACCGCACACCTCCCGCTTCGTCACAAAACCCAACTCCCTACTCCCCATTCCCGATTCCCTGATTCCCGAAACTGCCTGCTTCCTGCCCAACATGGAAACCGCCGTCAACCTGGTGCAAGATGCCGCGCCGATTCTCGGCGAGCGCGTCCTGGTCTTGGGGCAGGGCGTCGTCGGCCTGCTCACAGCGGCCTTGCTGCGCCAATTCCCGCTCGAAACGCTGGTCACGACCGATTTTTACATCCTGCGGCGCGCCGCCTCGCAAGCCCTGGGGGTTGATTTTTGTTTGGATGCCGGACGCCCGGACCTGGATACCGTCATCGCGCAGATTCTCCCCTCGGGCGCCGACCTGACCCTCGAAGTGAGCGGCTCCCCACTGGCGCTGGATACCGCCATCGAACACACTACCTTCTCGGGCAGAACCGTCATTGGCTCGTGGTACGGCCAAAAAACAGCGGCAATTCCCCTCGGCGGGAGATTCCACCGCAGCCGAATCCGACTCATCTCCAGCCAGGTCAGCACCATCAGCCCGGAGTTAAGCGGACGCTGGGACAAATCCCGCCGCTTCAGCGCCGCCTGGGATGCGCTCGCTAAAATCCAGCCTGAAAAATGGATAACGCACCGTTTCCCGCTTGAAAAAGCGGATGACGCCTATCGCCTGCTGGATGAACATCCACAGGACGCGATTCAAGTTGTATTGGAGTATCACACCTGATACCTGATACCGGAGTACATCATGTATACCCTCGCCGTAAAACGTGACTTCATTGCCCGCCACTACCTGATTGGCGGCGATTGGGGCCCTGAAAACTTCCCCAATTCCCATCACTACGTCCTCGAGTTGCAGTTGAGTGGCCCAGCCCTCGACCAGCACGGCTATCTCGTAGATATTGTGGATGTAGAAAACCACATCAACGCAACAGTGGCTTACTACAAAGAGCAAATGCTCAACGACCTGCCCGAATTCAACGGGCTGAACCCCTCCATCGAGCATTTCGCGCGGATTGTGGCCGAACAACTCGACGCCAAACTCCGCGCCGAAAATATCTCCTTGCTCACCGTGCGCTTGTGGGAAAACGAGATTGCGTGGGTATCGTACACAATCAAACGATAGGTCTCGATACGCCGCTATGCGGCTACTCGACCAGCGAGGGCAATTTGAAAATCGGCCTGGTTATCTACGGTTCGCTCGACACCCTGAGCGGCGGCTATCTCTATGACCGCAAACTGGTGGAGTACCTGCGCCGTCAGGGCGATACGGTCGAGATTATTTCGATTCCCTGGCGCAATTACGCCGCGCACCTGACGGATAATTTCACCTTCCGCCTGCCCCCCGGCCCCGACATTCTCATCCAGGATGAACTGAATCACCCTTCGCTGCTCGGCGCGAATCGGGGGAAACATCCCTACCCCGTCATCAGCCTCGTCCATCACCTGCGCTGCTCCGAGCAGCGTCCCGGCTGGCAAAATTTCTTCTATCGCCTGGTTGAAACCCGCTACCTGCGCTCGGTAGATGGGTTTATTTTCAACTCGCAGACGACCAGGGGGGTGGTTAATTCGATACTCGATAAGTCGGAACTGGAGCAGGGGAAACCGTCGATTGTGGCCTATCCGCCGACAGACCGGTTTGGGGAGGGGCTTTCGGCGCAGGAAATGGTTGAACGCGCTCAAAGCGGCCCGCTGCGGATTTTATTCCTGGGCAACGTCATTCCGCGCAAAGGGCTCCATGTGCTACTGGATGCTCTTTTCCGCCTTCATCCTTCATCTTTCATCCTTGATATCGTCGGTTCGCTCACCACCGACCCGGCCTATGCCCGCGCCATGCAGCAACGGTCTGCGGTCAATGGTCTATCGTCTGTCATCACGTTTCACTCATCATTGAACAACGCCCCGCTGGTCGAAAAACTGTCGAACGCGCACGTCCTGGTGGTCCCCTCGTCTTACGAGGGTTTTGGGATTGTCTATCTCGAGGGGATGGCCTTCGGCCTGCCCGCCATCGGCACAACCGCCGGGGCGGCAGGGGAAATTATCCGCGACGGGGAAACCGGTTTCCTGATTCGACCCGACGACGCCCCAACACTGGCGGCGCGGCTGGAAAATCTCGCCGCCGACCGGGCCCTGCTGACCCGCCTGTCGCTCAACGCGCTGGAACGTTACCGCCAGCAGCCCAAATGGGAGCAAACGGCGGGGGAAATCAGGCAGTTTTTGGTGGAAACGATAAAAAAGAGTGGAAAGCAGATGTGACCTGCTTTCCACTCTTTGCCCATCTTACAAATTTATCGTGGCTGCTGTAATCTTTCGGCCAGCCAGATTTTTATCACCGATTGCCGGGTTACGCCCATGCGGCGCGCTTCACGGTCAAGGGCGGTAATCATCCAGACCGGAACATCCAGGTTGATGCGTTTCTGTTCCTCGCCAGGGCGGCGCGCGCGGGCAAGGTCCAGCACGTCAGCAACGCTTTCGCCGTCATCAAATTTTTTGTCGAATTCAGACGCTTTCATAAAATTCAATCTCCTCATTCCTGGCGCGGCGCACTGATATGATGCGGATGTTCTCGCCTCGATAGGTAATGATTGCCGACCAGAATTTCTCGCCGATTTTACCAATCACCAACCAGCGCGGCTCATCGATGGTTTTGGCAGGGATTTCAAGCCGATTTATGTCCTTCCAAAGCACCTGGGCTTCGTCGAAACCAATCCCGTGCTTTTCTTTATTGGAAATGCTTTTCGGTAAATCGTATTCAAACATAATGGTATAAAAATTATACTCTTTTTGAATAATAAATCAATCATTTATTCTTTTTTCTCAGTGCCTTCCTGAGATGCTCCCAAACTTCCTTCACCCGGCTGGCTTTTTCGGGTTCGACCGGGCGCGGGGTGTAGCGGGCTTCGATGAAGGCGCCGGTCAGGGCCTCGATGTCGGGTTCGGCTTCGGGCAGGGCGCTGTCGAGGCGGGAGGCAAATTCGAGGGGCGTCTGGGACAGGCTGCGGGGGAGTCCGCTCTCGCCGCTGCGGCGGAGGAAGGCCTGGTAGAAGAAAAAGACTCGCTGGCGCGGCCCCAGTTTCCGCAGGTTTATCCATCCCCCAACTGCCTGCGCCAGGCTTTGTCGGGGACGAATGCGCTCCAACCCGGCTGAGACGGCTTCTGCTATCCCCTTCCGGGCCGCCTGCCATGCGCCGCGCAGCCAGTCCCATAATCTGCCCAGCCAAGCCAGGCCGGGGCGTTTGCGCAGGGCGGTAATGACTTCCTCGTGCTGGCGCAGGTATTGGACGAGGGCAAACAACAGCACCGCGATAAATAGCCCCCAAAACAGGAGCGATTTAGCCACTTCGAGCCAGGGCAGGGGCGCGGAGGCCGCGTCTAACGGCGTGGGCGGCAGGAACTCCGGTTGGAACGAGGGCGTTTGGGGTGTTTCGACGGGCGACTCTCGCCCGAAAAGCAAGAATAACAGGCCGAGCAGGAATACGATGACCGTGATTATGACCTGCGCGAACGCAAAAAGCAGGTAGCCAATCAGGTTGAGCGCGTATCCCAGTGAGGCCAGCAATCCCAGGCTGTAACTGGTCGGCAGCAGGCTGGCGAGGGAGGCCAGGAGTACCAGGAAAACCAGGCTGTAGAAGGCCCAACGCCCGACAATGGCCCGGTTGACCGGCACGCGGTTGATGCTCCAGCGGTTGTGCAGGTCAATGAATTGGGTCTGGCTGAAGAGCGCCAGGGCCAACAGGAAGTACAAGAGGGTGCTGGCCCCGCCGTTGGAGAGGGTTGGCACGTCAAGAGCCGCGCCGGCCCAGTCCCCGCCGAACGCGGCGCGGAAGTCGAGCCGCATCAGGGCGGTGAATACAACCAGCGCGGTTCCAACGCTCATCACCAGGCTGACCAGCCGCTCGCGGGGTAGACGGGTTTCGGTGGGGTTGACCGCATAGCCTTCCATGCGAATCAGTTCGGCGTCCAGGCCCATTTCGTCGAACAGCCCGGCAAAGCCCAGGCTCAACAGCCAGGTCACGACGCTCATCCCGAACCCAATCAGGTACTCGGTGCTGAGGAACGAGGTCAGGAAGGCGAACCAGCCCGAGGTCAGTTCCCTGCCAAAGGCGGCCAGGCCGTGCGACAGGCCAATGAGCACCCGCAGCGCAACCAGCAGGATGACGACCTGCGTCCCCACCGCCTGCAACCACTCCGACGAAAACAGGTCGAATTTTTTGAATTTGCCGTAGTTGTAGAGCGAATCGAGCGCCACCAGGAAACAGAAACCGACCAGGTACCAGGGCTGCCAGCCGATGAAAACGCGCGTCAGCAGGCTGACCAGTGTCGCAGCGGCGCAGGCCAGCATGGCCGCCGCCAGCAGGGAACTGACCAGCCGGAAGGTTCGCTCATTGGCGCGAATGTCGGGCGTAATTTCGGAGGGTTTCATCGCTCTGCCAAAAACCTTTTCTAAACACGAAGGACACAAAGGTCACAAAGTTTTTTTGAAATTCCTTCGTGTACTTTGAGCCCTTTGTGTTTAAGAATTTACTGTGATGTCTTCACTACTTCTTCCAGATATCCAATCCGCGTTCGTTCTGGATGGAAACGAGCGGGATACCGTATAGCCCCGCCAGGGTTTGGGTTTCGCGTGAATACGTCACCGCCCCGGCCTGGATGAGCAGCACCTCCTGGCCGGCCTTGCGCGACTGATACAACTCGCCCAGTAAGGATTCGTCCACCTGCCCGGTGATGACAATCAGGGTCGTGCCCCAGGGCAATTGGCTGCGCTGGCGCTGCAGCATGGGCAAGAAGGGCGTCTGGCGCGTCGCGCCCACCCGCGCCAGGGACTCCAGCAGGCGCATCAGGTGCGCGCCACCCTTGCGCGGCGGCAGGGCGCGCGGCGGCTCGCCAGTCAGCAGGTCGAGGCCGTTCACCAGCAGGCCAAACGTCTGGCGCTTTTGGGCAATCCAAGAGGCCAGTGAGGCGGCAATCACAATCGCCAACTCCATCGAGTCAATCCGCTGACGGAAGTGATAATCGTCCTCGTTCAGGTTCAGGCACAACAGGGTTTCGAGCGCAATCGACGGCTCGAACATCTTGACCTGCATTCGCCCGGTGGCGGCGGTCGCTTTCCAGTCCACCCGGCGCAGCGAATCCCCGGCCACATAGTCGCGCTTGCCCATCACCCGGGTCGGGTCCTCGAAGAGCGGCTGGGTGTGGCGCAATGTGCCTTGCGGTGAGCGGGAGGGGATTTTTATGGAAGCCAGGGGGATGATTTTGGGATAGACGGTCAGATACTGCACCGGGGCATTTTTCTGCAAGGGGCGATTCAGGCCGAGAATGTCTCCCGTTGAAAGCGAGAGCGGCCCCACTGGATAGTAGCCGCGCTTGCGCGCCTCGAGCGTGTACCCGAACCCGGTCGTGGACTTTGGCCCCAGTGTTGTGACCCGCTCAAACGTTGGCATGGAACTCAGGCCGACCGGCAGCCCGTCCTGGATTTCGACCCAGGGCAGCGGCAGCCAGCCCGGGTTTTTGACCTGAATCTCGAAATTGACCTTTTCCCCCAAGAAAGCGCGCTCGCTGAAGGAACGTTCTGCCTCCAGCCGGGCCAGCGAACGGCGGCTCCACCAGAGACCGGCCCCAAACGCGCCCACGAACAGGTAGATGAGCGTCAGCGCGAAATCATCCCGCAGCGCGGTGGCAATAATCAGCAAGAGAACCAGGAGGGGAAGGTAGGTGCCCATTGTCGGGAGGAGAATCCACCAATCTTCACGAATTTGCACTAATATTTTTGAAAACCATGCGCGAACTTGCCTCGAACATCAAAAAATTTGTGAAGATTGGTGTTGATTAGTGGATTCAGCGGCTTATGGCTGAATAGACACGTTTAATCTAAAATTTGTGCCGGGTGTCTATTTCTCTTCCCTCGGCCAAACCGAGGTGACCAGGCCCACCCCGCGCCGCCACGAGTCGCGTTCCGCGCCGAAGCCTTCGGCCTGGAAACGGTAGTCGTTCTTGCGGATAAATTCCGCCAATTCGCCGCGCAGCGATTGGACGGCCTGCAACTGGATGTCGAGCAGTTGGCGGCGCTTTTCGCCGCGCAGGCGGTCGTAGGCCGGGGCAAAGTGCGCAAAACACAGCCCGGCGGATGCCTTCAGCGCAGTTTGCAGTTCCGACTGGAGAATGTGACGGTCGAGGTCGGCTAGCAGGTAACCTTCGGTCTCTTCGCGGAGCGCGCAGGCCTGGCATTTGCCCTTCGCTTGGGCGAGATTCTGTCCTTTTTCGAGGCTTTCCTGGGCAATCCGCAGCAAGTCCTCGTAGAGAATTGCCAGGCCGAGCGATTTCCCGGCCAGTTCGTCCATCGACATGGCGGCGTGTTCACGGCAAAAGCCGTTGCTGGCCCGAAAACGGACGCGGGAGTTGTAGTCGTTGACCTGCGAATAGAAAAACTGGTCGAGGTAGCGGTACTCCACGTCATGCGTCACGCGGCAGAAGGGGCAACCCGGTTTGCCGCAGGCAGTCAGCAGGAACTCGTAGGTCGGGGAGACGGTCATCGGGTCAGGACGCTGATGCTTTCGATGTGGTAAGTTTGCGGGAACAGGTCGAAGGGCGTGACCTGTTGCAACTTGTAGCCGTGTTCGGACATCCGCTTGATGTCGCGCGCCAGGGTGGAGGGGTCACAGGATACGTAAAGTATCATCGGCGGTTGGAGCGCCATCAACGCGTCGAGGGCGGCTTTGTCGAGGCCAGCGCGGGGTGGGTCGAGCAATACGACATCGGGTTTGATATCCAAAATCCGCAGGACGGCTTCGGCGGGGGCTTCGTAGAGTTCCACGTTCTCGAATTCGTCGAGATTGACGGCGAAATCGGCGCAGGCTGATGGCGAGAGTTCGATGCCGATTAATTTTTCGCAGCGCGGGGCGAGGAAGGCGGAGAACAGGCCGACGCCACAATAGACATCGTAAATAGTAATTGGTGAATGGTAATTGGAGGTCAGTTCGAGGACGTGATTGACCATTTTCGCCGCCATCGGTGTATTGACCTGGAAGAACGACCCGGCAGAGACTTTGAACGGACGCCCCATCACTTCGATGACGAGATGGTCGTCCCCGGCGATGACGACGGCGTCATCTTCGGTCAGGTGAACGACCGAGAGTTCGGCTTCGATTTCGATTTCGGGCGTTTCGGGGGAATCGGATTCGAGGACGAGTAGCAACTCTTCTCCGGCGCGCAGCGAGACGCGCTCCAGCAGAGTCCCCGGCTCGAAATGCAGATTCGGCCACAGGGCGTTGAGCGGTTCTTCGGGGAGGTGACATTCCGATATCGGAAGCACACTGAGGGGTGATTCGTGGCGCGCGGACTCTGTTCCAGCAGCGATAAACCCCAGGTTCGCGTCCCCATCCAGATGAAATTGGATGTGGTTGCGGTAATTCCACTCGGCAGGCGAGGCGACAATCTCCCCAATCGGCGGGTTTTCGATTTTTCCGATGCGCGCCAGTTGGTCGCGCAGGATGTCTGTTTTGGCGGCCAATTGGTCGGGGTAGGATAAATTTTGGTAGTGGCAACCGCCGCAAGCGCTGAAGTGCTTGCACTTTGGCGCAATCCGTTTGGGGGAGGCGTGCAGCACCTTGAGCAGTTCGGCGCGGGCGAAGTGTTTGCGCTCATCCACTAGCCGGACGCGGACGGTTTCGCCGGGCAGGCCAAACGGGACGAAGACGGCGCGGCCGGCTGAGTCGCGTCCCATCGCGTCGCCGCCGTAGGTCAGGGTGGTGAGGACAAGGTCGAGCAGGGTGTCAGGCATAACTTAAACCAAAACGGAATACGGAATACGCCCTAACGCTACGTATTTCGTATTCCGTCAGGCGTATCGGTTGTCCTATCGCAGGAAGAACGACAGCGCAACCAGGATGACGAAGAAGCTGCCGGCCAGGATGCCGATGCGCTTCAAGTCCATTTTGACCTGGCTGTAGTCGGGGTTGAATTCGACCGGGGCCGAGGACAGGGTTTTACTTTTCTTGGGCATGTTCCAACTCCTAGGGGTTCTGTAACACGGCGGACACGACAATCCGCTCGGTGTCGATGAGGTAAGGGTAGCACGAAATGAGCGTGATGGTTGCATTGGGCGTGGGGGCCATCACTTCCACCCGGGTCGGCTCGACAATTTGCGTGCCAGTGACGACGTAATTGTACTGGCGCTGGGCGGTGTACAGTATGACGACATCGCCGGGCTGGAGTTTATCGAGTTCGCGGAAGATTTCGCCGAAGATGTCATTGTGCGCCGAAAGGACGATGTTGCCATTTTCGCCTGGGTTCGGGGTTCCGATATGCTGGCCGACGCCTTTCTTGAGTTGTTCCCAGGCATCACCCTGCACGATGGGCGCGTCAACGTTGATGGCGGGAATCTGGATGCGGATGCCCTGGGCCGGGCTGGCGGTCGGAACCGGCACATTGGCAATCGACTGGGCGATGGGCCGCAGATGCTCCGGGATTTCGGCGTCGTTGAATTGCGCGCCGTTTTCGGCATTGGGCGGTGTATGGCCGGAGGGCAGGACGACGGCGGTAATCAGCGGGGTCGGCGCAATGGTAGGCAGCTCCATGGCGGCGGCCACTTCCTGGTTGAGCGCGCGCCAGATGGAAAAGGCATTCAGCACCACTCCTACCAGTGCCACCACCGCCAGCACTTCGACGAACAGGAGCAGGTTATCAGTCCAGGCGCGGCGGCGGCTGCGGAGCGGCGTAAACCCGGCAGGAGTCTCGACCACCTGTCCATTTTCATCGTCGTCCAGGGTTGCTTCGGCCTCGGCGGCCAGGGCAATCACCCGCCCGGTGCGTTTGAACCGTTCCAGCCGGTCATGGCGATTGACGCGGCGCTTGTCCAGCAACAGGCGGCGCAGTTCTTCCACCGATAAATCTTCAGGTCGCTTTTCGGGCATAACAAAACGATTATACCACCCTGACAGAGGGATGGTTTTTGGCAACGATTGGGATGATTTCAGTGGCAGTAAAAACCACCGGAGACTTCACCCCACAACATTCTTTGGCCTGTATTGCAGCGCCTCGGCTACATGCGCGGTCTGGATTTGGTCGCTGCCGGCCAAATCGGCAATCGTGCGGGCCAGTTTGAGCGTGCGATGGTAGGCGCGCGCCGAAAGGTTCAACTGGCTCATTGCTGCGCGCACCAGTCGATCGCCGGCTTCATCCAGTTTGCAGAACTGGCGCACTTCGGCCACGCGCATATCGGCGTTGCAGACGATGTCCGATTTTCGAATATTCGACGAATCAGGATTCGAGAAACGTTCCAACTGCCGCTGGCGGGCTGCCTGCACCCGCTCGCGGATAGCTGCTGACGATTCGCCCAACCGGTCGCTGGAGAGTTTGTCGTAATCGACGCGCGGCACTTCGATATGGATGTCGATGCGGTCGAGCATTGGGCCGGAGATGCGTTTCTGGTACTTGGTCACTGATGATGGCGCGCAAGTGCAGGGTTTGATGGAATCACCGTACCAGCCGCACATACATGGATTCATCGCGGCAATTAACTGGAAGTTCGCGCTGAAGGTCAGCGACCCATGCGCGCGGCTGATGGTGACGACCTTGTCCTCCATCGGCTGGCGCATGACTTCGATGGCGCGGCTGCTGAATTCGGGGAATTCGTCGAGGAACAGGACTCCGCGATGGGCGAGGGAGATTTCTCCGGGGTGGGGGATGTTGCCGCCGCCGACCAGCCCGGCGTGGCTGATGGTGTGGTGCGGCGACCGGAACGGTCTCTGGCGAATGAGCGGAGTCCCCGGCGGGAGCGCGTCGGCCACCGAGTAGATTTTCGTCACCTCGAGCGATTCCTCGATCGACATCTCCGGCAGGATTCCGGGCAGGGCGCGGGCGAGCAGCGTTTTCCCAGCCCCCGGGCTGCCCACCATCAGCACGTTATGCCCACCCGCGGCGGCCACCTCCAGCGCGCGTTTGACGTGTTCCTGTCCCTTGACCTCGGCAAAATCGGTCGGCACGAAAAGCGGCGGCGGTTCATCACCCGTGGGCTGGTAGGGTTCGATTAACTGGCGGCCGGCTAAATGCCGGTACAGGTCCGCCAATGTTTTGACGGGGATAATTTCCAGGTCGGGAATCAGGGCCGCTTCGGCGGCATCCGACTCAGGCACGAACATCCGCTTGTAACCCATCTGGCGGCCGGTGGCAGCCATCGGCAGCACCCCGCGCGCATGGCGGACGATGCCATCCAGCGAGAGTTCACCGACCACAATCGTATCCTGCACGCTCTCTTGCGGCAGGTGACCGCTGAGCAGGATGACGCCCAGGGCGATGGGCAGGTCATAGGCTGGGCCTTCCTTGCGGACGGTGGCCGGGGCCAGGTTGACGACGATGCGGTGGCGGGGAAAATGCAGCCCGGCGTTCTTGATGGCGGTCTGTACGCGTTCGCGGCTTTCCTGCACGGCTGCGTCAGGCAGCCCGACGATTGTTACGCCGGGCTGGCCGTTGCTGTAATCGACTTCGACCTCGACGATAACGCCGTCCAGGCCGACCACTGCGCAGGAGTAGATTCGTGAGAGCATGGATGAAGTTTAGAGGATGTCGGGGGAAATGTCAATCTAACAAAGCAACTGAATTATTACTTGCTATAGTGACCTTTTTCGCAAACTGTTTCGCTGGGTTGCTGATTTACAAGTTTCAAGTGGTAAAATAATTTCAACTTCATTGCAAATTGGAGGTTTTATGAGAAACCACCAGGGGAAATTTACTTCGGATGCTAATAAAGCATCCTCTGAGCGAAGCCTGCTCAGCCAAGCGACGATGCTTGCAGGGGTCGTGTCTTTGACTTTGTCAATGGGTGGTGGCATCTGGCTTATATGGAATATCCTTGATAACGGTCTCATGGACAATTTGATGATGGCGTTAGTTGGCATCGTTCCAATTGGTTTGGCTTACCTGACCGCCTGGGTTTTCAGCATCCTCAGCATTCGAGTTTACAATAACCTTCTGTTTCCGGTGTTTGTGGGTGGATATGCTTGGTTAACCCTGGCTGGCTTGCTGGTTCTTTACGTGAAAGTAATGCAAAAATTATTTACTCAAGCCTACCAATTCCCTAATTTCATCGCATATAACTTCATCTTACTAGCCGTATTATTGGCCTTGTTTGGACTTCACCTGCTCATCGAAGAACACGACTTGCGCCCCTTCTCGATACCGATTTTCTTCGCAGGGTCGCTGCAATTAGGTTTCATGATTGTTCGGTATGTCGTGTATCCGATAGACGGAAACGAACTTTTTATCGTGGGCGACTTATGGATATTTGGGATGATGCAAACAATAGCCGGCCTCATGCTGGCGCATAATGGGATATTCAACCCACTACGAAATTCTATTACGGACTATTTTTCGTCTAAACGCAGCCAAGCCTTCCGTTAAATTGTTAGCGCGCCAAACCGATGGGATGCTTTTTAGCCGGAAGAAATTTATCCGCTAATCTGCGCGTATTTGCGTTACTATTCATTGGTTTTGGCTCATTCGCGCAGATTAGCGAGGATTAGCGGATTCTTATCCCAGCACTTTGATGCGCTAACGTTGAATTTAGCAGTGCAGTATTAATCTGCCGAAATTGAAATCCTCTGCCGGCTCTCCTGCGCCAGGTCGCGGATGTGCTGCATGACGGTTTCGGCAATCGTCTTGACCAGCGGCTGGTCATTATAGTCGCCGTGGAACCAGAGCGGCTTGCCAATGGTGACGGCATACGGCCCGCGCAGGTACCAGGTGATGATGTCGGGCTCGCCCTCCAGCGTGGTTGGGACGCGTTTGCAATTCTCCTCGCGCAGGGAAATGCCGAGCGGCACGACCGGGATACCGGCCTGGAGCGCCAGCCGTGCCACGCCGGAACGAGGAGCATGGAAATCGCCGGGCGGGCTGATGAGTCCTTCGGGGAAAATCATCACCGAGCGGCCTTTTTCGAGCGCCTGGCGGGCTTCTTCCAGCACGCGCTCGCCCTGCCCCGGCACGACCGAGATTTGCTGCATCCGGCGCATGTACGCGCCCAGCACGGGGATGGAGAAGACCTTCGAAGTAATCATCACGCTGATGGGATGGGGCGAAACCAGGTGCATGAAAATCGGGTCGGTGGTGCTGGGGTGGTTGGCGGCATACAACACAGGGCCATCGGGCAGTTCGGTTTGCCGACGGATGTCCATTTTGAGCATCAATTTTGCATAGGACTTGATGAGAAGTTCACCGGCTTTGTAGAGCATGGCAGAAAACATGACAGTTTTTGTCTCCTTCGATGTAGAACACGCTCGCGCGTGAAAAGTTCACATTGGAGATGTTACAGAATTGTCAGGGTTCCTGCCTATCGGCTGGCTAACAGTTGGCTGACTGTCGGGTATCGATTGACAGGCTGGTTTAACGGTGGCGCGCCAAAAGATTTGGTTTTATACTTGGGGCATTCAGGAGACACCCTCATGTTACTTTCCCCCGAAGATGCCGGTTTATTTTTCAAGTTGATGCCGGCTTTGCAGGTGTTCGTAAATCAGCGACTGAACATCGTCAAAAACCTGAAAGATACCGAGCAATACAAGAAAATTTCGACGTCAGACCGCTTGACCCTGCGCGATGCCGTCTATGCCAACCCGGAAATCATTTCTGCCTTTATCGGTGAAAACCCGTATGGATTTTCAAAAGAAGAACTGGAGATTGTTGCTGGCTGGCAAACTTGCATTGCCGGGGACTTTTTTATCGAGCGCATTCTCAAGAAATACGCCATTTTCATTCGCGGTGAAAAAGTATACGGCGTCTTGGGACTTACTGAACCCCTGGATTATGTGCTGGGCGGCAGGCCGCTGCCCGTCTATGTAAAAGCAGTGTTGCTGCCCTTTAAGGGGAAAATCATTTACGACGGGCTACTGCAAACGTATAGCGTTTCTTTCGGTTCCGGGATTTCAAGTAACCAGGCCACCCAATATCGCGCAGCAAAAGCGCAAGGAAAGATTATCGAGAGCCTCGACTCTGATTGGGAACCTGCCAAATCCAAACCGCGCGTCGAAAAAGACTGGCGGCCCTTGTTGGATGAACTGCGCGAAAAAATCTCCAAGCTGAAAGCCAGCGGGGATGACCCTGCCATTCATAGCCCGGCCTTCAAGTTGTTGCAGGCCAGCCTGGTTTTTGCCCAGGCCGCCGCCGAAAAACCCGATGACGTGGCAGAATTGGAAAAAGCGATTCATAAAGTGCGCCTGGCGTTCAATAAGACCCAAAAGACCCTCGATTTGCTGGATTACTAACGCAGCTGCTTAGCTTCCCCTAACCTGGACAAGCCGGAAAAGAAAAACCTTTAAACACGAAGGTCACACGCGTGCCTGCTGCACGGTGCAGGCAAAGGGACACAAAGGAAAACCTTAAAAGCTCTTAAAACCTTCGTGTACTTGGTGTCCGCTTGCCCCGCGAACTGGGCGGGGTTGTGTTTAAATTTCTTGCATTTTGCCTGCACTGGCATCAGGCCAGGGTACAAGGATTCAACTTCAAAGGTACTAACCTGGGCAAGCCGGAAAAAAACCCTTAAACACAATTCCGCAAAAGGCGCGGGGCAGGCGTCACGAAGGGACACGAAAGAAATCTTAATCGCTCTTTGCTTTGTGATACTTTGTGCTCGCTTGCCCCGCGTTCTGGGCGCGGTCGCGGCAAATTTTCTCTTGGCGCGCTAACAATAAAACTCTTACAGAGCAGGGTGGTAAATTTTAAGGTTTTGGGAACACGATGTTAAAAAATCCTACATCGTGTAGACAAACTATAAATCAGGAAACTAAAAAGTTGTAAATCGATCTTGATTTATTTGCTCATATTCAGTCATACACCGCAGGGACTGGCTTCCCCGCTTGCCAGGCTGCGCGAGCGGCGCGGGCGTAGCGGTCATGGGAGGGGTGCCAGTCTTGCAGTGCATCGATGTTCCAGTATTGCAGGGCCAGTCCCTCGTGCGAGAGCGTCAACTCCCCGCCGTTGATACGGCATAGGTGGACAACCGCGAGGGTGGTGTGTGGGCCGATTTTCTGGCTTGGCTTGCGGGTGAAGACGCCCACCAGCGTTCCGATTTCGACCTCCAACCCGGTTTCCTCGCGCACTTCGCGCCGGATGGTTTCGGTCGGCGTCTCATTTGGTTCGACAAATCCACAGGGCAGGCACCAGCCCAGGCCGTCGGCACGCAACATCAGCAGGATCTCGCCTTTTTCGTTGAATATGGCCGCATCCGCCCCGATTTTTGGGGTGATGTAGCCTAATTCGTTGGCAAATCGCTCCCGGAGGGCTGGCTCGGGAATTCCAATCAGTTCGCTGTAATGCTGCGTTGCCAGGGTCATCAGGCGTTCGTAGCGCTCGCGGTCGTATTCGTTCGCGGCGTAGTGCAGCCCGTTGCGGGCAATCGTCTGGAGTTCGTCGAGTAGCGAGAAGATGTCTGGTTTATCCATGGCTCTTGCCTGAAAAGGCGGCCATCAGCCCCAGCCCAATGTATAGCCCGCCGACGACAAAGCGCTCCGCCTTAAGGAAGGGCTGCGCCTTTTTGAGTGACTGGCCGAGCGTACCCGCCAGTAGGGCGTACAGCCCATCAGTGACAATCGCCATCAGCACGAAAAGGCTGCCCAGCGTGAAAAATTGAAGCGAGACCGCGCTGCACGCCGGGTCAACGAATTGCGGCAGGAAAGACAGGAAAAATAGCGCCGTTTTCGGGTTAAGCGTGGCCACGATATAACCCTGGGAGAAAATCCGCCACAGACTTTCGCGTTCGAGACGTTCAGGAGCGAGGGATGTCTCGCGGTTTAGCAGGCGTTTCACGCCGAGATAGACCAGGTAGGCAGCGCCCAGGTATTTAATCACGTTGAATGCCAGTGCCGAAGAGAGCAGCAGGGCAGAAAGTCCTGCTGTGGCGGCCAGGACGAGGGTGAAGTTGCCGGCTTCCACGCTCAGCACCGAAACCATACCGGCCAGGCGGCCCTGGTCGAGGCTGCGGGCGACGATGTAGAGCACGGCCGGGCCAGGGGTGAGCAACAGCACCAGTGCCGCCAGCATGAAAACAGGGATTTTGGTTGGGTCGAGCATGGGTCAACTGTCAAACACTTGTAACATTTCAGTCTGGGAGCGCGGCGCAATCAGCAGCACGTCGCCCTGGATGGCCTGTAAATGCTGTTCGATGGCCGGTTTGTCAATCCCGGTCGGGGCGTAAACTGTGAAAATCACATTCCGAGTACGCGGATTGATCTGGGTGCGCGCATCGGGGCCGTACAGGATGCTGGAGATGATCCCCTCACCGTCGCGGATCAGCATATCACCGGCTTTGGTGGCCTGCTCGACGCCGCGCAGCAAGGTGTAGATTTCTTCGCCCGGGGTCACGTCCAGCGTCAGGGGCAGTTGCAGCGTATCGAGGTCGTGACCGGCGGTGAGCAGCAGGTGATCGACCTCGGCCATGAACATCGCTTCGACCAGCGCCGCCACGCTTGGGATGGATTTGGCCTTGAACAGGATGGATTCAAGTTGCAGTTGGACGTGATAAGTCTTTTTGAACGACTTGTAGTAGGCCTCGTAGGCCTGTAAAACGGGATGCTGCGTCAGCGCGGCTTTGTCTTGCCCCGAGAAACGTGCCCGTAGTTCATTTTCGAGGGTTGTTTTTTTTGAATCCAAACCGGCGTGATGCGGTGGGTTGATCACATTGCGCATCACCAAAACGCCCAGTTTGGCGACAGGATAAGTGGTTTTCCAGGTGTCGGAAATTTGGAACATGAACAGCTCCTATGGAATGTAAAGAGAACTTTTATCCGCTAATCTGTGCCAATCCTCGCAAATCAAAAGCGATTACACTCGATTTTGTTTCAAAAAACCAAAATGTCACAACCCATTCAGCGCGCTGCCGGATTGCAAAACAAAACCTGTGGCCGCGCCCGGGCAGTTCGCGCGCTACCTACCGGCAGGCTGCGCGTGAGCAGGACAGGTCGTCGGATGTGAGCAAGCTGAACAGGTATCTGGTCATGGCTATCCCTGCGGTTGGTCTCAGTATACATCAGGGCGGGAGGCTTTGTGCCCAACGAATTGGACGCCTTTCATTTGCGGAGATTGGTGAAGATTAGCGGATTAAAACATTCAGGACGGTGTTTCATGGCGCATTCCTCAAACTGTATGAGCAGTACGTGGCGACATCCGACAAGAAAAATATATTCCAGAGATGCCTTCGTGTTTCATCACAGATATCCGCAGATGGCGCGGCGATTCATCTTGTTCTGCCGGTTGGGGATGTCGACTTGGCGTGCAGAATATAATTCATAAAAACTTGCTCAAAACGCACTATAATTTCAACTTTCCAGAAATTGGAAAAATAAAACAAACAAGGATGGTTTTATGATAAAAGATACACACGAAACCATGCTCGACGATGTGGACAAACGGCTCCTGCGCAGCCTGCAACTGGATGGCCGCTTGAGCAATGTCGAATTGGCGCGGGCGGTTCACCTATCCCCGCCTGCCACCCATGCCCGCCTGCGGCGGCTGGAGAACGAAGGCTGCATCCGCCAGTATGCGGCGGTGTTGGACCGTGAGAAAACCGGCTTCGACTTGCTGTGTTTCATCCATGTCAGCCTGCAAATGCACCAGTTGGAGCAGGTTGAGAAATTCCGTGAGGCCACCCGCCAGATGCCGGAAGTGCTGGAGTGTCATCACATCACCGGAGAGTATGATTACCTGCTCAAGGTGGCGCTGCGCAACCGCAAAGACCTGGAGCGTTTCCTGGTAGACCGCCTGACGCCCATCCCCGGCGTGGGGCGCATCCACACCAGCCTGGTGTTGACCGAGGTCAAGGCGACAATGGCGCTGCCGTTGGAATAAACTATCCAGCCCTGAGCGGAGCGACGAGTGAAACGAGGAGCGCAGTCGAAGGGCGATTCTCATAAGAAACAATTGACACTGCAAAAACCGTCCTTCGACTGCGTGCTTCGCTGTCGCTCAGCACTCCGCTCAGGACTTGTCCTCTCATATTCCACCCCCAAAAGGAGAGTAAAACATGTCAAAAAACACCCCCAAAACGATGGGCCAGCAGTTTGGCCGCCGCTCGTGGGCCGAACCCTGGAAAATCAAGATGGTCGAACCGCTGACCGTCACCACCCGCGAGGAGCGCCAGCAGGCGCTTGAAGAAGCGGGATATAACACCTTCCTGCTTAAATCGCAGGATGTGTACATCGACCTGCTGACCGACAGCGGTACCAGCGCGATGAGCGACCGCCAGTGGGCCGGGATGATGCTCGGCGACGAGGCTTACGCTGGCAGCCGCAACTTCTACCATCTCGAATCCTCCATCCAGAACATATACGGCTACAAATACATCGTTCCCACTCACCAGGGGCGCGGCGCGGAGCATCTCATCAGCCAGGCGGTCATCAAAAAAGGCCAGATTGTGCCGGGTAATATGTACTTTACCACCACCCGCCTGCACCAGGAACTGGCCGGTGGCACTTTCCAGGACGTCATCATCGACGAAGCCCATGACCCGGCCAACCTGCATCCCTTTAAGGGCAACATCGACCTCGATAAGGTTCAGGCCATTATCGACCGAGTCGGCGCGGAGAATATCGCCTATATCAGCGTGGCAGGCACAGTAAACATGGCGGGCGGTCAGCCGGTCAGTATGGCGAACATCAAGGCCTTGCGCGAACTGTGCGACAAGCACGGCGTCAAAATCTACCTCGATGCGACCCGCATGATGGAAAATGCCTATTTCATTCAGGAACGCGAAGCAGGCTATGCCGACAAAACCATTGCCGAAATCCTGAAAGAATTTTGCAACTACACCGATGCAGCCTGGATGAGCGCCAAGAAAGATAACCTGGTCAACATTGGCGGCTGGCTGGCGGTGAACGATTGGAATATCTTTGAAGAACTTCGTAACTTGGTGGTTGTCTACGAAGGCCTGCACACCTACGGGGGCCTGGCCGGGCGCGACCTGGAAGCCCTGGCGATTGGCATCGAAGAATCGGTGCAAGACCAGCACATTCGCTCTCGCATTGGGCAGGTGCTTTACCTGGGAGAACTGCTTACCGATTGGGGCATCCCGATTGTCCAGCCGGTTGGCGGACACGCCATCTTCCTCGACGCCAAAGCCTTTTACCCGCACCTGAAGCAAATCGAATTCCCAGCCCAAACCCTGGCTGCCGAACTGTACCTCGACTCGGGCATCCGCTCGATGGAGCGCGGCATCGCCTCCGCCGGACGCGACCCGAAGACCGGCGACCACTACTATCCCAAGCTCGAACTGACCCGCCTGACCATTCCGCGCCGCGTTTACACACAAGCCCACATGGACGTGGTAGCCGAAGCCGTCAAAGCCGTTTACGATGCCCGCGAAACCACCCGCGGCCTGAAGATGGTCTACGAACCGAAATACCTGCGCTTTTTCCAGGCGCGTTTCGAGCGTCTGTAAGTCAGTCACAGCAGAAGTTGGTACAATATCCGATAGATTCCCCGCTCGCGTAGCGTGGCGGGGAAAATCTGGACATTGCGCGATAAAACATGAAACGAATCCTGTTCCTGCTCTTTCTGCTGTCACTGCCCTTTAGCGTCACCCCTGCCCGCGCACAGACTGCTCCCCCGCAGCCGGTTGCGCGGGCAGTTTTGTTCACCTCCCCCATTTGCACCTTTTGCCGGGAGATTGTCGAAGGGGAGCTGCCGCCTGCGATCGAGAATTTTGGCGAACGGTTGGAAATCCTTTTTGTGGATACCACCACAGCCGAAGGGCAAGCCCTGTACGAATCAGCCCTGGCCGCTTCCGGGCAGCCGCGCGGAATCCCGCACCTGTTCATCGGGCAAACTGCCCTGATGGGGGTGAATATCCCCAAGCAACTGCCTGCCCTGGTGGAAAGTAGCCTGGCGCAGGGCGGCTCGAACTGGCCGGCGATTCCGGGATTGGATGATTACCTGGCATCCAGGCCAATTGCTTCAGTCTCGACTGCCGCTTCTGTGGCGAATACTGAAACACCACAACCCGAGCCAACCGGCACTGGGCCGGTTGTCCGGGCGCGGATGTATTCGATGGAGGGCTGCCCGCATTGTGACGAGGTCAAGCGCGATGTTTTGCCGCCCCTCTACGCGCGTTATGGCGGGCAGTTCGACCTGCAAATTGTCGAAATTGTCACGTTGGAAGATGTCAACCACCTGTACCAGGTTGCAGCCGGGTATGGAATTTCCAAAGAGCGTGCTGGCGTGCCGCTCCTCATCATTGGCGAGAAACCGCTGGTCGGCGCCGATGAAATCCGGGGCCAATTGCCCGCGCTCATCGAAGAATACCTGGCGCGGGGCGGAGTGGAAGTCCCCGCCGCTTTACCGGAAGGTTCAAGCGGGGGAACTGCGCCTGTTGAAAGGCGCAATAACGGGTTTGCGCTGGCAATGGTTGTGATGGCTTTGATGGCGGCTGCGCTTGTTTACAGCGCGCTTGCCTTTGTGACCGGGAAAATGTTCTCCCTGCCACCTTGGGCCGATTGGTTGACTCCGTTCATCATCCTGGTTGGGATTGGCGTAGCAGGGTATCTCGCCTATGTCGAAACACAGCAAGTCGCTGCTGTGTGTGGGCCGGTTGGCGATTGTAATGCGGTGCAGAGTAGTCCGTATGCCACCCTATTCGGTTTTTTGCCGGTCGGCGTATTGGGCTTGCTGGGCTATTTTGGCCTGCTGGCTGCCTGGCTGGCGCGAAAATTCATCCCTGGCGTGGGGAAACTCGCGGCAATGGCCTTCCTCGGCATGTCGTTTTTCGCGCTGATCTTCTCGCTTTACCTGACCTACCTCGAACTCTTTGTCATCGAAGCTGTCTGCGCCTGGTGCCTGGCCTCGGCAGTGCTGGTGACGCTGCTGCTGTTGCTCGGCTTGCCGCCCGCTGTGCGGTTTCGCCGCGGCTGATTAAATCAGTGATAATCCGTGCACTGGTTTCACACTAATTTTCGGAGGCCTTGAGAATTGCCGGTTAATTTTTATCTATTTGTGCTAAAATAAATTGACTTGTCAGGCTGGAGCGCAGAATGGTTTCCCATCTTTCGCACAACAGTACAGACGAGAACTTTCACCCACCGTTCCTTATGGAGAAATATGGAAACCAAACTGTACGTCGGCAATTTGTCTTATGATGCCACTGAAGAAGAACTGAAGACCCTGTTTTCGCAAGCAGGCGTGGTTCAGTCTGTGGCAATTATCAAGGACCGCGAAACCGGCCGCTCGAAGGGTTTTGCGTTCATCGAAATGTCCAACCAGGCTGAGGCGCAAGCGGCCATCAGTCAGTTGAACGGCAAGCCGTACCGTGACCGCGCCCTGACCGTCAACATTGCTCGCCCCCGCGAAGAGCGTGGCGGGTTTGGTGGCGGCGGCGGCTATGGCAACAATCGCGGCGGTGGCGGCGGTTTTGGCCGAGGCAGCGGCCGTCCGGGCGGTGGCAATCGTGACCGGCGCGGCGGCAATGACCGGGGCGGACGCTCCTGGTAGCCTTTGAAAGTAAAAAGCGGGTGGACACTTGTCCACCCGCTTTTTTTATCCGGGCGCGGAGCGGAAATCTGTCTTACGCTCAATCCCGTGCGCCGGGGCCAGCCGCAGTTCCGATTCGGTGCGGGCGTTCCAGAAGAATTTCCAGTACATGAACACCGCCAGCGAGTACAAGACAATGACCGAGGTATAAACCGGCCCGAAACCGTAGTGGACCTGCATCCAACCGCTGATGGTTGGGCTGAAGGCCCAGCCGAAGTTATTTGCCATCGAAACCAGGCTGGCAACGGTGGCGCGCGATTCGGGTTCGACATGTTCCATCACGAAGGTCTGGTAGACCGGGCCCGACATATTCATCAGCGCGAGTCGGACATAGTGCGCCAGCGCCGACATCCAGAAAGCGGGCGCAAAGCCGAGTAGCACCAGGAAGGGGAGGGAGATGGCCTGGGTGATGATAACTAGGTGCGCTTTACCGTAGCGGTCGGCCAGCGGCGGGGCAATCAGCAGGCCGATGCCCATCGCCAGCGCGCCCCAAGCCAGCACGTTGCCAATCACGGGGTCGGGCTGTTCATATTGCATACGGAAGAATACGTTCATGAACGGCATGAATAATCCCGCGCCAATCGAAACCACCAACATGGGAACGACCAGTTTGGCGAGCATGACCGGGTGCTTGCGCGCGTAGGCGAATGGGTCGAAAAAGGCCTTGTCGGCTTTCTTGATAACAGGAGTCCGCAGCCAGAACAGCGGAACCAGCCCCAGCACTGAACTGAGCGTGATGATGAGCAGCGCCCCGGCGTAGGCCGTGCTGCTGGTGGCCGGGACGCCCTGCGCCTGCCCAATCCAGGTTGGCAAGTATCCGCCGATGGAGTTGCCCACGAAAGCGGCGGCCATTTGCAGCCCGGAACCCAGGCTGAACAGGTAGGTGCGCTCCTCCTCGCCGGAATTTTCCAGCAGGAAGGGCGCCATCGTCACCATCGCCAGGCTTTGGGCTAGTCCCAGCAGCATATTCATGGCATAGAACATCGCGGCGGTCGGGAGGAGTATCATCCCGCCAATCGCCACGCTGACGCCGAAGCCGCCCAGCAGCAGCGCATTTTTGCGTCCCAACCGATCGGCCAGGTAGCCCATCGGGACGGCGGTCAGCATGGCAGTGATGCTGGTGACTGTGATAAGTTGTCCGAGCAGGTTTTCGTCGTATTCCAGACTCAATACATAGAAATTGAATAGCAGCCGGTACACGCCCAGCGCTGCGCCGGTCAGGATTGCGCTGACGAGATACAGCCGGGCATTACGGCTGAAGGCTCCCACGCGGCGGATGTAGGTTTGGATGATAATGCTCACGTTGTCTCGCTTTTAGATAATTGTCTAATACTTTGATAATAATCTAAACAGCTGCGCAGGTCAATCCTGATGGATGTCACCTTAACAAAAGAGAAAACGTCCCGAAGGTTTTTTGAACCTTCGGGACGTTTTGCCAAAGGGAGTTACGCCAGCACGCCACGCACCCAGTCGCCGACCCACCAGTAGCGGAAATCCTGGCCTTGGGCCGCGCGCACTGCGCCGATGATGCCGACAATGGGTGCAATTGCCATTCCAACCAGGAAGACCGGGGTCAGCACGCAGGCTGCCGGGATGAGCAGGATGCCGATGACGACCGCCGAGAGCAGCCCGGTCACAGCCCAGACGATGCCCAATCCATACCACCACAGCAGTTGGAACAGGAACGACTGCATGGCATGATAAGCCACATACTTTGAGCGGTTATAGAACAGCAGGTAGATAACCAGCGCCACAACCGGGCCAAGCACGCCGGTGAACAGGTTGACCAGCACGCTCAGGTGCGCCAGCATGGCCCAGGTGCGCTCCTCAGAAGGCGAGAGCGGCGCGGGGCCGGGAACAACAGAGGGATTTACATTTTCAACAGTCATTTTTACCTCGATTTCATGCCCGGATGGGCAAAATAGTGCCGTTGGGAACGGTGAATACGAACCGGCGCAAGCGCAGGCCGATATACTACTGGTCGGAAAAGAAAAAGCAAGGCGCGTAAGAGGGTGTTCATACCCATACTTACGCGCCTTGCTGTGAAAGGTTGCGCAAAAATACCCGCGCAGCGCTGCGCGGGTATTTCGTGGATAGCGAGGGATTAGGCCCAGCCCTGGTTCTTCACAAAATTGGTAATGACCGGCACTTCCACCGTTTTACCCTGGTAGGCCTGGAAACCCAGGTAAAGTTGATACAGGAATACCAGGAAACCGATGCAAATACCATAAGTCAGAACAGAAATAATACCCAGAATTAACGCCTGGGCGTTATTCGCCTTGATGAACGGGCGGTTTTTCTTGTCTTCCATCAGCATAAGGATGATGGGAACCAGCGGCGAAAAAATGTATGCAAGCAATGCCCACAGCTTATCATCGCTGGTGACTTCAGAACTGAAATTGGACATAAGATTTAGCCTCCTCTGAATGTGGTTGGGAAAATTGTACAACCAAAGCGCACAAAAAGCAACCGGGAAACAGGACATTTTTGGTACAAAAAACCGCCAGAAAGTCCTATTACCCTGCCGTTATATAATACCCACGGGTGAGAACGGCGCTTCCCTGCTTAAGAAAAAAGCGCAATTCTCACCCGCGCTGGGTATAATCGGACACATGAAGGAGAAATACCACCGCGCCATCACCGAGCAGGCCCTGCGCCCGCATTTCGACCCCGCCGCGCTCGAAGAAGTCATCCGCGCCAACCTGGGGCAGGATGTTATTCGCTACCAATTCGGCCACGACCATTTTCACTACGACAACAACTCCTTCGCCGCGGGCGATGCCTATATCGAGGAACAGCGCCGGGCCGTTATCCAAACGCTCCAGGGCGGCGGGCCTGCCTCGCTTGCCCGGGCGGCGTTTGGGCGGTTGACCCACACTGCCCAGGACTTCTACGCCCATAGCAACTACACCGCGCTCTGGCGTGAGAGGCATCCCGGGGCGGCGCCAGACGCCATCCACCCGTATCTGGCCGAGGTGATACAAGACTCTCGTCTAACCTCCGGGCGCATCTACCCCCCACTGGAATATTTCTCGTTCATCCCGCCCCTCGCGCCCCTCGTCATACCTCTCTTGCCCCGCGATTCGCACGCCTGGATGAACAAAGACGACCCCTCCCGCCCCGATTTTGCCTACGCCTACGCCGCCGCCGTTAAACGTACGGAAGACGAACTCGAACAAATTCGCCGCGCCCTCACCCCTCAGCAAATTTCAGCCTTCCAAATGGGCAACGGAGCAAATGAGCAATCAAGAAATCGCTAAATCACCCAATCACGAAATCCACAATTCACCCAATTAACCCATCCCAAAGGGCTATAATGAGACTATGGATACCAAAACCCAACTGAACGAAGCTGTCAAACAAGCCATGAAATCGGGCGACGAACTGCGCAAACGCACCTTGCGCATGGCGCTGGCCGCCATCAAGCAAGCCGAAGTCGACCGGCGCGTCACGCTCGATGAAGCCGCTGTGCTGGCCATCCTGCAAAAAGAAATCAAAATGCGCAGGGAATCGCTCGAGGAAGCCCAAAAAGCCAACCGCGCCGACCTGGCCGCCGATGCCCAGGCAGAAATCGAGGTTCTCAACGTCTTCCTGCCCAAAGGCCTGGGCGCCGACGAACTGCGCGAACTGGCCCGCCAGGCTATCGCCGAAACCGGCGCGTCTGCTCCCGCCGACATGGGCAAAGTCATGAAAGTGATGATGTCGAAGGTAGCAGGCCGCGCTCCCGGCGACCAGGCCAGCGATGCCGTGCGCGAACTCTTGCAAAAATAGCATGAATCAGTCTCCCCGCTGGTGGCAGCAAGTCGACCGCCACGACTTTTTTGCCCTCATCCTGTTGATATTGACCGGTCTGGCCGCCTACGCCATCCTCATCCTCCCGGTTTCTGTCAATGGGCCAATCCTGCCTGTCCGGGTGGGACAGGTCGCGCCACAAGATTACACCGCGCCATCCAACGGGGAATACATTAGCGATGTGCGCACCTCGCTGGCGCGCGATTCCGCAGAACGCGCCGTCGCTCCCATCTATATATCCCCTGACCCGGCTATTGCCCGACGCCAGATTGCCCGCTTGCGCGCCGCGCTCGACCAGGTCGAAGCCATCCGCGCCGATGAGAACATGCCACCGGAGCGGAAATCCCAGGAAATAGGCGACATCGACGATTTGACGCTCCAGGCGGGAACGGTCGAAAGCATCCTGCAATTGTCCGATGCCCGCTGGAGTACCACCCAGCAAGACGCCCTGCGCGTGCTCGAATCCGTCATGCGTGGCGCGGTGCGCGAAGAAAACATCGCCGTCATCCAGGGAAACATCCCTTCTGTGGTTAGTTTTGCATTGAGCGAGGAACTGGCCGCCATCGTCGTCGAAGTAGTGACGCCCTTTGTCGTTCCCAACAGTTTTTTTAGTCCCGAATTGACCAACGCCGCCAAGCAGAATGCCCGCCAGGCGGTAGAACCTGTCACGCAGACCTATGTTGCCGGGGAGGTCGTTGTGCGGCGCGGCAAAGCGCTGACCGAAACGGATATCGAATCGCTGGAAAAACTCGGCCTGATACGCCCACGCAATACCGGCATGGAATACCTGGGAGGCGTTGCGGTCGTCAGCGTTATGATGACCTTTACCGCCTTTTATTTCCAGCGCCGCCGCCCATCCTATTACAGCGATGGCCGCAGCCTGGTTTTGGTCGCAATCCTGTTCCTCCTGTTTCTTGCCGCCGCCCGCCTGTTTATCCCTGACCGCACCCTGCTGCCCTATGCCTTCCCCATTCCCGCGTTTGGACTGCTGATTGCTACCCTGTTCAGCCCCGGCGGGGGGTTGATTCTTTCGGTCGCAATTAGCATCCTGGCGGCTTTTGGGCAGGTCAACGCGCTCGAACTGACCCTCTTTTACATGCTCACCTCGCTGATTGGCGTGCTTTCGCTGGGAAAAGCGCACCGCATCAGCACCTTCATCTGGGCCGCGCTCGTCATTGGCCTGACCGGTATTGCGGTCATCGTAGCCTACCGGGTTCCCAAAGCAACCATCGATTGGTTGGGGTATTTCCAACTGCTGGGCGCGTGCATGTTGAATGGCGTCGCTTCAGCCAGCATCGCCCTGATGCTCCAATACCTGTTGGCGGAGTTTCTTGGTCTCACCACCACCTTGCGGCTGCTCGAAATTTCCCGGCCCGATACGCCGCTCTTGCAATATTTCCTGCGCCACGCACCCGGCACTTACCAACACAGCCTGATGGTCTCGAACCTGGCCGAGCAGGCCGCCGAACGATTGGGGCTGGATACCCTGCTCGTGCGGGTCGGCGCGCTATATCATGACGTAGGCAAGGCCGCCAACGCGCCGTTTTTCATCGAAAACCAACTTCCCGACAACCTGAACCCTCATCACGACCTTGACCCCGAAACCGCCGCCGGGTTTGTCGTTCGACATGTGAACGATGGCGTTCAACTTGCCAGGAAATACCGGCTGCCGAACCGCATTGTCGATTTTATGCTCGAACATCATGGCACGCTGCTGGCGCGTTATCATTACAACCTGGCGGCACAGGCTGCGAGAGGCGACAAATCGAAAATCGATGAATCCAAATTCCGTTATCCCGGCCCGCCCCCGCGCAGCCGTGAAACTGCCCTGTTGATGTTGGCCGACCATGTCGAAGCCCGCGCCCGCTCCGAGCGGCCTCGTTCTGAAGAGCAAATCCGCGAATTGGTCAGGAAATCGATCGAATTTTGCCAAAAAGAAGGTCAATTGGACGATACGCGCCTGACCTTCCGGGACTTGACCGTTATCACTGATGCGTTTGCCACCACGCTGTTAGGTTTGTACCATCCTCGCATCCAATACCCAACTGCCGAAGCGACCCATTCTGAAACCCCAACCACTCCAACTCAAAAAGTCATCGAAAAAATATGATACTTGTCGAAGCGATCGAAAACCTGTTACCTGCCATCCCAGTCGAACTGGTGGAAAAGGCCGCCCTGGCCACGCTGGCGCACCAGTCCGCCCCGGCGGATGTGGAATTGACCATCGTGCTATCCAACGATGTTCAATTGCGCGAATTGAATCTCCAGTGGATGGGGATTAACGCGCCGACCGATGTGCTTTCTTTCCCCTCCGACGAAACCGACCCTGAAACCGGCTCCCGTTACCTGGGCGATGTCCTCATCTCGGTCGAAACCGCTGCCCGGCAGGCCGCCCGCTCCGGACACCCCGTCGAGGCTGAAGTGCAGTTGCTCACCATTCACGGAATCTTGCACCTGCTGGGGCACGACCATGCCGAAGCGGAAGAAAAAGCTCGCATGTGGGCCGCCCAGGCCGAAAGCCTTAAAACATTAGGGCTGGGACACATCTCGGTGCGCGAGTAGGACAGATTTCCAATCTGTCCATACCGTTGGGAAATGCCAAGAATGAGTGAGTTCATCAAATCCCGCATCGCATCCTTCCGCTACGCCTTTCATGGCTGGTGGTATGTCATCGGCAGCCAGAAAAACGCCTGGATTCATGCCCTGGCATCTATTTGCGTCCTTGTTCTCGGCCTGTGGCTTTCGCTTCCCGCCCGCGATTGGGCTACACTGGTTATCGTGATTGCGATGGTCTGGTCGGCGGAGTTTTTCAACACATCCATCGAAGCTGTTGTCGATTTAGCCAGCCCGACCCATCACCCGCTTGCCAAAGTGGGCAAGGATGTCGGCGCGGCAGCGGTGTTGATTGCGGCGGGCGCGGCAGTATTGGTGGGGTTGTTGATTTTGGGGCCGCCACTGTGGAAAAAAATTTCAGCCCTGTGGTAGCGGAAAAAACCGTCCCGAAGGCTTTTTCCAGGAGGTTAACGTTTGTTGCTGGAAGCCTTCGGGACGTTAACCAGGCAAGGAGTTTCAATGAATTTAGCATTTCGTTTTGGCACAGTTGGCGCACCAATTGGCACGCCCAAAAAGCCCGGCGGCTCGCTCGGTGCGATCCAGTTTAGCAAATCGATTGGGTTGGATACGATGGAGTTGGGCTGGGTGCAATCGGTGCGCGTTTCCGTAGAGACCTGCGCCGCCATCCGCGCGGGCGCCAGCGCAGCCGAGGTGGCGCTCAGCGTCCATGCACCCTATTTCATCAACCTGAACGCCGATGACGAAGAATGGCCCAAAAGCCGCCAGCGCCTGATGGATGCTGCGCATTATGGCAACCTGGCCGGGGCGACCGACATCATTTTCCACCCTGGTTCGTATTTTGAGCAGCCCGCCGCCGACGTGCTGGAAGTCGCCATCCCGCGCCTGGCCGGGTGCATGGACGAGTTGCGCGCTGCCGGGAACCCGGTCACGCTGCGCCCGGAGACGATGGGCAAGAGCGCCATGCTCGGCTCGCTGGAAGATACCCTCGAAATGTCGAAATCCATTCCCGGTGTGCTGCCCTGCCTCGACTTCGCCCACCTGCACGCCCGTCCCGGCGACGGGTCCGTAAACACCTACGAGGAGTGGACCGCGCTGCTGGAACTGTACCGCCAATCACTGGGCGAATCTGCGTTGAAACAACTCCACATTCATCTTTCCGGTATCGAATACGGCCCCAAAGGCGAGAAAAACCATCTGAAAGTGGTTGAATCAGATTTGAAGATGGGAGAACTATTCCGTGCACTGAAGGATGTCGGCGCAGGCGGGCGCATCTTGTGCGAAAGCCCCGTTATGGAGGAAGATGCGCTGTTGATGAAGAGAACGTGGGAAGAAATGTGTATCTGACAAAAAAGCCAGTCACTTCAAAAGTGACTGGCTTTTTTTTAAAGGTATTGCCTCGCCAGCAGCAGCGCGGCCAGCGATTTGGCGTCTTGCATTTCCCCATTTTCAGCCTGACGCAAGGCCTCAGTCACGGGGATTTTTTCCACGCTGAGGAATTCATCGGCGTCGGCTTCGAGTGGGTTGTGCTTCAGGTCGGTCGCCAGGAAGACGTGCATCAGTTCGGTGGAATAGCCGGGGGCCAGGTAAAACGCGCCGATTTCGACCAATTTTTCAGCCTCCATGCCGGTTTCTTCGCGGATTTCGCGCGCGGCGGCTTCGGCGGGTGGTTCGCCCGGTTCCAGCGTCCCGGCGGGGAGTTCGAGCAGGTCGATTTGGGCGGCATGGCGATATTGGCGGACAAAGTGCATCTGTCCCTGGGCATCGACCGGGATGATGATGACTGAGCCGGTATGCTCGATGATGTCATATTTGACTGTGCGCCCGTCGGGGGTGCGCAGGTGGTCGCGGCGGACTTCGAAAGCGCGGCCCTGGTAAACTGTTTCAGCGTGGATGAGTTCGAACTTCATCGGTATGTCCTTTGGCAAAGAAACACCCGGGCTTGATGCGTGCCCGGGTGTGGAGTAAACAGCAATGTGTCAGGGAATGGAAATCTGCGCACCGACGGTCAATGTATAGGGTGGCTGCAAACCATTCTGGGTGGCGATCAAAGTCGGGTCAACATCCCCAAATTTACAGGCGATGCTGTATATGGTATCGCCGAACAATACTGTGTACTGTGTCGGATGAGACAGGAGGGCGCGGGCGCCTGGGAAGGCTTTGCCAGCCTGAGGGATTTTCAGCACCGTGCCAGGGGTAAAGTAACTCTGTGACCGGGTCAGCCCGTTGAGCGCCAGCAACTCGTCGGGGTCTACATTGAAGCGGCGGGCGATGCAGAACGGGAATTCGCCTTTCTGCAAAGTATATGTAGCGGGCTTGGTGATGGGGCCGGGAACGGTGGTAATCGATGGCAACGGCGTGGGGTTCTCCGTAGCCATGTTTTGGGTGGCTTCGGGCGTGGCAACTTGCGGCTGGTTTGCATTGGGGTCAGGGGTGACTTCAACTTGTCCCTGCCCACCCGCCGGCACTCCGGCTGTTGCAATGGCCGTCTGGGTGCCGGCCAGTTCCACCACCTGCATATTGCCGCTGGCAGTTGCCACGCTGGGCATATCTGCTGTTGGCACGGGCGTGGAGGCTGAACGCTCACAGGCGGTGAGCGCAAGCACCAACACGGTAAAAAAGGTAAGGGCGTTTCGCTTGCTCATGACATCTCCTCTGGAAGTAGGGACGGGATATACGCGGGAGAGTGGGTGGGTAACTTGATACTAGCATAACCTTTCTAAAGCGTCAAGCACTCCGATGTGTGGGATGCGTGCTGGCTGTTTGGCTGGCGGGGTGAAATTGTGCCTGTGGTAGAATCAGTTGGTTATTATGCAAAGTCAAAATTCTCAATTCCCACCACCCCCGCCGGGAGCGGTCAAGGCATTGGTTAACGGCTTCAACACAGTCGCCAACAACCTGGGCGTTATCCTGCTGCCTGCGCTTCTGGATTTTTTCCTCTGGTTTGGGCCGCAGCTCAAGGCGAAGGCGCTCGTTACCCCTGTTTTGGAACTGGTCGGGCAAATGCCCGATTCGGCCCAGAACCAGGCGCTGACGGCGGCGTTGACCGAATTTGCCAACGGATTCAACCTGTTCGCCATCCTGCGCACCTATCCGTATGGAATCTACAGCCTGATGACGAGCAGCCTGTCGTTGCAAACGCCCCTCGGCGAGCGTGTCCAGGTCGACCCTGTGGGTCTGCCGGCTTCAGTCTTGTTGGTGCTGGCCCTGACCGCTGCCGGGTGGCTGGGCGGCGGGTTGTATTACCGCGCGGTGGCCGGCGCGGTGTTCCAAGAAAATGCGCCATCTTTCCTGCGGTCTATCTTCCACATCATGCTGCTTTCTGGGTTGTGGATGGTTTTCCTCATCTTTTTTAATATCCCGGCCCTTATCATCTTCGGCGTGCTTGGTATGTTCAATGCGACTGTTCGTACCATCATCCTGATTCTTTTGGCTATTCCCTTCTCATGGTTCCTGATTGGGGTATTCTATTCTGCGCATGGCATTTATGCCAACAAGCAGAATGCCTTTAACTCAGCCTGGAAGAGTTTTCGGATGGTTCGTTACAGTCTGCCGAACATCGGCTGGTTTTCGATGATGGCAATCGTCCTCAGTCAGGGCATGGATATGCTCTGGCGCATCCCCCCGGCCAGTTCATGGATGACGTTGGTCGGAATTCTGGGACACGCCTTCGTCTCCACCAGCCTGCTGGCAGCCAGCTTTTTCTATTACCGGGATATCAACATCTGGATAGAATCAGCCCTGCAGTGGCTCAAAACGAACAATCCATCATCGGCGCGAGCCTAATTTTAATGTCCCCGACGCGAAGCGGAGCGGGATTGGAGGTACATTTCGTGGCACAACCCCAGAATTACGATGCAGCCAGCATCCAGGTATTGGAAGGCCTGGAAGCCGTCCGCCGCCGCCCTGGTATGTATGTGGGTGGCACAGATGCCAAAGCCTTGCACCACTTGGTTTATGAAGTTGTCGATAACTCGATTGACGAGGCCCTGGCCGGGGCCTGCGACCATATCGAAATTATCATTCACCCTGACAGCACGGTGACGGTTCAAGATAACGGACGCGGTATCCCGGTCGATATTCACCCGGAGAAGAAAATCTCTGCGCTAACGGTGGTGATGACCACCTTGCACGCGGGCGGCAAATTCGGCGGCGGCGGGTACAAGGTATCGGGCGGCCTGCACGGTGTGGGCGTTTCAGCCGTGAACGCGCTCTCGGAATGGTGCGAAGTGGAAGTGCGGCGCGAAGGCAAGGTGCATTTCCAGCGTTTCGAGCGCGGCTATCCACAAGAAGTGGTCAAGGTCATCGGCAAAGCCAAGGAAACTGAGACCGGCACCAAAACCACCTTCAAATTCGACACAACGATTTTCAAAGACAATCTCGATTTTCGTTTTGACACACTGGTGCAGCGTTTCCGTGAAATGGCGTTTGTGACCCGGGGCGTGACCATCCATTTTTCGGATGAACGCGCCAACCGCGAGATGACCTTCTACTTCGAGGGCGGTATAACCTCGTTTGTGCGCTATCTCAACCGCAATCGCCAGACCCTGCACCCAGCTATGTTTGCCGAAAAACAGGTGGAAGGTATTGGCATCGAAGCGGCGGTGCAGTACACTGACGCCTTCACAGAATCGGTCTATTCGTTTGCCAACACCATCAACACCATTGACGGCGGCACGCACATGACCGGCCTGCGTTCAGCTTTGACACGAGTTATTAATGATTATGCGCGCAAAAATGGGTTATTAAAGGATGCAGACAACTTTACCGGAGACGACACGCGCGAAGGCCTGACCGCCATCGTCAGCATCAAACACCCCGACCCGCAGTTCGAGTCGCAGACCAAAGTGAAGTTGATGAACCCCGAAGTGCAGACCTATGTCACCCAGGTGGTTGGTGCAGCCTTCAGCACCTTCCTGGAGGAGAGTCCGCAGGCGGCTAAAGCCATTATCGCCAAGTGTCTCACCTCCTCGCGCGCGCGCGATGCCGCCCGCAAAGCCCGTGACCTGGTCATCCGCAAGTCGGCGCTCGAAAGCCTGACCCTGCCCGGCAAACTGGCCGACTGCTCGGAACGCGACTCGCGTAAGACCGAGCTGTATATTGTGGAAGGCGATTCGGCAGGTGGCTCGGCCAAACAAGGCCGCGACCGGCATTTCCAGGCCATCCTGCCGTTGCGCGGCAAAATCCTGAATACCGAGCGCGCCCGGCTGGATAAAATTCTGGGCAACAACGAAGTTAAATCGCTCATTTCAGCGCTCGGCACGGGAATTGGCGACAGTCTCGACTTGGAAGGCCTGCGCTACGGGCGCGTCATCATCATGACCGATGCCGATGTCGATGGCAGCCATATCCGTACCCTGCTGTTGACCTTCTTCTTCCGCTACATGCCGCAGTTGATCGAAGACGGGCATCTATACATCGCGCAGCCTCCGCTGTATCGCATCGAACAGAAAAAGCAGGTGCGTTATTTGTATTCGGATGCAGAAAAAGACAATTATTTAAGCCAAATGGGCAAGGATGGCGAAAAGGCCACTGTCCAGCGTTACAAAGGCTTGGGCGAAATGAACCCATCGCAACTATGGGAAACGACCATGAATCCCGAAAACCGCACCCTGCTACTGGTGGCAGTCGAAGACGCTGCCGAAGCCGACCGGACATTTGATATGCTGATGGGCGACGCTGTTGACCCACGCCGCAAGTTCATCCAGACCCATGCCAAGAAGGTGCGCAACCTCGACATTTGAGTATCCTGCCGGAGAGCGAGTCTATGGAAAATCCCACCGGGCCAAAGCAAAGTTCCAACCGCCTGATGCAATATCTTGTATGGGTTTACCAGGCCGTTGTGGTATTGGTCATGCTCGCTGCTCCTTTTTGGGCTATCAGGTTTTTCCAGCAGCCATTCCTGGGTATTTTTGTCGAACATACCCTGGTGACAAATGGTGTTGGGCCAGATACGCCGACTGCCGAATGGGATTTGTATCAAAAAATCGTTGATCTCGATCCGGGCTCGACCGGGTTTGGCTACCAACTCATCGGCCTGGCACCTGCCGATGGCAGCAACCCGGTCACCCCCCGCAGTTTTCGAGATGTAGAAGCCTTCCTCGCAGCCCACCGGCCAGGGGACCAGGTTCAGGTCACATTCCGCAACGAAAATAATAGCGCAAAAAACGGTGAAACAATAACCTTTTCGGTTACGCTCTCGAAATTTCCCATTGCAGACCAGGCGCGTTTCTTTTACCTTCCTTATCTTATTTCCCTGGTCTATTTAGGCGTTAGCCTATGGATTTTTGGCTTGCGCCGTTCTGAAACTGCTGGGCGCGCTTTTTCCATCATGGCAAGTTCGGTGGCTGTGGTCACCGCCGGACTGCTCGACTTGTATACCACCAACTACCTGACATATATTTGGATCATGGCCGTTTCGCTGGTCGGGGCATCACTGTACCACCTGGCGCTGGTCTTTCCCCAGGAAGCGCGGCTGGAACTGCGCTATCCTTTCCTGCGTCTTGTTGGGTACGTGTTCGCATTGGGTCTGACCATCTTCCAGTTTGCCGCCTTGTTCGATTTCAGCCGGCCGACCTATTATGCCGAGGTGTGGAAGTTCAGTTACATTTTCGCGGGGTTGGCTGTTCTATTTTTCATCGTATCCATCGTTTATCGATGGTTGAAATCGCCTTCGCCGGTCGTGCGCCAGCAGGCGCGCACCATCCTGGTTGGTTCTCTCATCGGTTTTGGTTATATCACCAGTTGGATGCTGTTGACCTCGGTGTACACCATGAATTTCAACCCCTACCTGGGGTTCTTTCCGCTTGTCGTTTTCCCAATCATTACCGGATACACCGTCTTGCGCTACCGGCTTTTACGGGCTGATTACCTGCTCAGCCGCAGCGTGCTTTATTCAACCCTGACTATCCTGGCGATGCTAGGATACGTTTTCCTGGCAATCGGCATCGGTGTATTTACCGCCTGGTTTTTCAACAAAACTGTTGCGCCAGATAACCCGGTGTTGATAGCCACAGCCGTATTCTTTTTTACCCTGGTTTTGAACCCCCTGCGCTCTCGTTTGCAGGAGCGCATCGACGGCATTTTCTTCCGAGGCGAAACTGCCCACCAAAACCGGCTGGGCGTGTTCTCGCGTGAGCTCACTCGCGCTGTCGGGCTGAATGACATCCTGCGCAGCCTGCGCGAGCAAATTTCCGTCAGCCTCCTGCCCGGCCAACTTCATATTTTTACCTATAACGCGCTCATCGACCAATATGTGGCGACGCCCGATGAGACCGGGCAAACCACCAGCGATATCCAGTTCGATGCAACCAGCGCGCTGCCCCGTACCATGCGCCGCGAACTGATGCCGATTTTCGTCGATGAGAACCACATCCCCGAAACCATTCTCTCCGAGCGTGGACGTGTGGCGCTGCTGGGGGCCCAGTTATTCATCCCACTACCAGGACGCGACCGGCTGATTGGCTGGATTGCGCTGGGAGAACGCCTGTCGGGAGAAAGTTACGCCGCGCACGACGTTTCCTTTCTCGAAGCATTGGGAAGGCAGGCGGCAGTCGCATTGGAGCGCGCCCAGGTGCTGACCAACATGGAACGGCGGGTGATAGAAATGAACGCGCTCGCCCGCGTGGCGCAGGGCATCAACATCACCCTTAATTTCGATGACATCCTCGAATTGATTTATGCCCAGACCAACCAAATCATCCAGAGCAGTGACGCGCGTCTGACCCTCTACAATCAGACAGGTCAGTATTACTACAATGCCTTCTACATCGAAAGCGATGAGCGCATCCCATCGAGTGAGAATATTCCACTGCTGCCCAAAACGTCGCTCGAACAGGAAGTTATCGCCACCCGCCGCCCCATCCTTGCGGATGATTTTCTCACCCAGTGCCAGGTAATGGGCGTCACCCCACCGGTAAAAGGCCTATACTCGTGGATGGGCGTGCCGTTGAATGCTGGCTCCGATACTATCGGCGCGTTCAGCATCGCATCACGCGATCCATCGGTGGCATACACCGAGACCCAAATGGGACTTCTCCAGGCAATTGCCGACCAGGCAGCAGGGGCGATTGTCAAATCGCGACTGCTACAAGAGACTGAGCGCCGTGCCCAGCAACTTGCCAGCCTGAACGTGATCACTCGCCAGTTGACTTCTACAATGGAAATCGAGTCGCTCTCCCGGAACATCCTCGAGAGTGCCGTTGACATTTTGAACGCGGAGGCTGGCAGCCTGTTCCTGGTGGATGAACAGACTGATGAACTCATTTTCAAAGTTACGGTTGGACCGGTCGCCAAGAACCTGGTCGGGCAGCGCTTGCCAGCCGGCACCGGTTTTGTTGGCCAGGCAGTGGCAACCCGGCAACCAATCATCATCAATAATGTGGCCTCGAACACAGTCTGGAACCCGACCCCCGATAAACAGACCGGGTTTATTACCCGCTCCATTCTCGCCATCCCAATGGAAGTGAAAGACCAGGTGATCGGTGTCATCGAGGTCATCAACAAAAAAGATGGCAGTCCCTTTACTGAAGACGACCAGAACTTGTTGGCCGCTTTTAGCGGGCAGGCGTCGGTCGCTTTCGAGAACGCGCGCCTGTTTACCCTGACCGACCAGGAACTCTCGGCCCGCGTGGAAGAACTTTCGGTGATGCAGCGCATCGACCGCGAACTGAATGCCAGCCTCGAAGTCAGCCGCACCATGCGCATCACCCTCGAATGGGCTTTGCGCCAGTCGAATGTCGAAGCCGGTTTTATTGGCTTTGTGGAAGAAGGCGGCGCGCGGGTCATGGCCGACCAGGGGTATAAAGATGAAGTCGATGCTTTTAGGGAAGATTACATGCGCATTGACCATCCGGCTGTGAGCGAACCCGTTGAGACAGGGCGATTGAAGTTAAATGTTCTCGAAAACCCAGACCCGCTGCGCATCTTCCTGAAAAACGGACGCAGCCAGATGGTTTTGCCAATTCGGCGTGAATCGAAAACAATCGCAATCTTGTTATTGGAAAGCCCCCGCCCCGATGCGTTTGTGGACGACACAGCCAGTTTTGTTAATCGTCTGGCGGATCATGCTGCTATTGCCATCTCAAACGCCCAACTCTATACCGAAGTTCAGCAAGCCAATATTGCCAAGAGCGAGTTTGTCTCTTTCGTTGCCCATGAACTCAAGAACCCGATGACTTCCATCAAAGGTTATGCTGAACTGCTCGCGGCAGGCGCTGTCGGCCAAATTAGCGAGATGCAGTCAAACTTCCTGGGCACTATCCGCGCCAATATCGAGCGCATGAAAACTATCGTCGAAGACCTGAACGACAATTCCAAGATTGAGGCAGGGCGTATGCGCATCGATTTCAAAGCGGTCGATGTGCCAGATGTGGTGGAAAATGTCATTCGTTCCACCAAACGCCAAATCGACGACAAAAAACAAACCATCGACGTGCAGGTTCCAGAAGACCTGCCCAAGATTTGGGCTGATCGCACCCGCATCGAACAAATCCTTGTTAACCTGGTCAGCAACGCGCACAAATATACGCCTGAGGGTGGCAATATCCTGGTCAGCGCACAAAAAGCCAGCAATGACTGGGATCCTCAGGGTGTTGCGGAGGTCGTTCACATTTACGTTCAGGACAATGGAATTGGGATGACGCCCGATGACCAGCGCAAGATTTTCCAGAAATTCTTCCGCTCCGAAGATGACCAGGCGCGCAAGTCGCCGGGGACTGGCCTCGGCCTGAACATCACCAAGAGCCTGGTGGAAATGCAGGGTGGGAAAATCTGGTTCGAAAGCCAATTCCGCAAGGGGACCAGCTTCCACTTCACTGTGCCGATTTCCGAGAACTGAGGAACCTGACATGGCTATTTTCGCTGCCGTCGGAGAAGCAAACGCGCTCGACCCGCGCGAAGCCGGGTTACAGGCCACACATCAGGCGCTTAATCGCCTGGGTAATGCCGCCCCGGGGTTTGGCATTGTGATAGTCCCACATCGCTACGATCCCCAAATGGTGCTTAACGGTGTTTCGAGCATGCTGACCAACCTGCCGCTGCTCGGGTTCAGTTCCTTTGCCGGAATCTCTGAAAAAGGAACGCGCTTCCACACCGTCATCGTGGCGCTGCTGGCCGGGGAAGATTTGCGGGCAGAAACGCATTGGTTCCCCGCATACAGCCAGGCGAGCGGCGAAATGGCGGCGCGCATTATGCAATTGCTTGGGTACGAACAGCATCCGGTGGATAGCATCCTGGCCTTTGCAGATGGTTTGAATGGCAGCGCAGAGGATTTTTGCGAGGGCATCCCGGCTCATATCCCCCTGTTGGGTGGTCTTTCGAGCGGCGACCTGCAAAGCGCCAACGGATTCCAGGTTGCGAATTTGCAATCGGGGCGCGGCGCGATGGGCGCTGCCTTCCTGCGTGGTGACATCAAAGTGGGAGTCGGGTACGGGCATGGCTGGCTGCCGGTCGGCAGCCATTTTCGCGTGACTCGTTCGCGCGGTTTCTGGCTGCGAACGCTGGATGGCCGCCCTGCCTCGGAAACGTACTCGCAGATGTTTGGCAAACCGCCTCGCGAGTGGGCCTTCCCGCCGTTGAACTACCTGACCCGCATTTATCCGCTAGGGTTCGAACAGGAGGACAGCCATAAACTCGTGGTGCGCTCACCCCTGCGGGTGGAGGCGGATGGCAGCTTCCGTATGAATGCTTCGCTGCGCGATGGCAGTGATGCTTATTTGCTGATTGGCAGCCCGGCAGACTGCCAGAAAGCCGCGCTAGATGCCGCCCGGCAATCCCTTCAGGGGCTGGGGAAGTCCAAGCCTGCCTTTGCCCTGGTTCTGGTGGATATTGCATGGCACATGCTGATGCAGGCGCGCGTAGACGCCCAGGTGAAAGCCATCCAGAGCGTAATTGGGGAGCATGTGCCGATTGCGGGAGGTTATACGCTGGGACAGATTGTCCCTGCGGGGAATCAAGATGAACATCCGCAGTTCTTGAACCAGCACATTGTTGTGGCAACGTTTGGGGAAAAGGAATAACAAGTGACTGTCACTTGTATTTACGGCCTAGCCACAAACACCTTAATCCCTTCGCGCGAGGCGGCGGCCAGGAAGCGGTCGTCGGGGCTGAAGGCTAGGGCTGTGACCGGTCTGTCGAAGGCCTGGAATGTCTCGCGTAACTCAAAATCGGGCGAATACACCACCACAGAACCGTCTGAAAGGCCAAAGGCCAGCAGGTCTTCTTTGGTGGAATAGGTCATCTGCATAATTTCCGCCTGGAATGGCAAGCGCGTCACTTCACGGATTTTGTACCGGGGCGGTTCCATCACCTGGACAATCGTCATTCCTTTGTCCAGGTCGCGTTTAAGCAGCAAGAGCGCGCCCTCCCGGTTCATCAACAGCGGCTTGAGCAGGAAAACATCCCTTTGCTGGGCCAGGGTTTTACCGCTGGCTTTTTCGAAGATGTTGATAACGAAGGTCTTCGACTTTTGCTGGGTGGTGTAGGCAAAGAGCGCGCGCGTTTCGGCAAAGGACTGGAACACGCCGCCAACCGATTCGGATGAGTATTTCCGGCCCCTGCCGTATATGTCTGCCGCCGCGCCGCGTACGTCGATGAGAATCCACTCCCCGCTCCGGTCAACCGCCTTTACGCGATAATCGCCGAACACATCCAAGATGGTCTCGCCGCGCCAGCTTTGCAGCAGGGTGCGGTTGCCGCCGACAATTTCCTTGAAGGCGATTGTGTCGGAACTAAACATGAGATTTTCCGCATCCTCGAAACAATTCTGCTCGCCAGTGAAGATTTTTACCCAGCAGGCGGCGCGCTCGGTGCTGACCAGCAGCATTTCACTGCTGATATAGCGAAAACCGTTGTACTCGCCCACAGCCAGGCCGTTGGTCGAATCCTCCAGGGCCAACTCTTGTTCCCATGACGGCGGGAATGGCGACAGGGAGGCGGTTTCTATTGTATCGAAGCGGAGATTCTGCCCAGATTGGATGTCCCACTCGGTGGTTGTGACCGTTGCCAGGGTGCGGTTCGCATTCCAGGCGATGCTGATGCCCCGCAGCGTGCTTTCGTCAACAAAAGAGAGTTCCCATTGACGCGCCCTGCCATCGGGCTGGGTTACTTCACGGGTTGTTTTTAAACCATCCACGCTGTAGATGCGCAGGCGGTTGCTGAATGTGATTGCCAGCGAGAGGGAATCGGGCGAAAGGGCGAAGGGCGTATCGTTCGCGGGCAGAATCAGCGATGCGGGAGGGTTGTCGAGCAACGTTGCGACATTGCCCCAGGTTTGGGTATCGTAGAGCAGCAGGTTGCGCCCATCGCGGGCGGCGAACAGGCTGTTATTGGCGCTGAATTGCAGGTCGCTGAGTGGTTTTTCACTGCTGAGCACCTGCCGCCCGTTTTGCAGGTTGAAGACGCGCAGGGTGGAGCCTCCGGCGGCGTAAGCCAGGAATCGGCCGTCGGACGAGAGGATGACCAGCCCCTCGTTTTCTCGTCCCCGGTAAACTGCTTCCAGCGGGATGCTCAGCCGCAGGTTTTTCCACTTAATATCTTGCACATCATAGACTTGCGCTTCCCAACGTCCGGCATTGCGCGTCAGGACAGCGAAGAGAGTGCCATCCTGGTTCACCGTGAGGCAGTTTTTACAGGGAATCGCATGGGTGAAGACGTCGCGCCAGTGCGCCAGTTGTGCGCCGGATTTGTCAAACACGAACAGGCCGTTGCTGGTGCTGACGAACAACTTCTGCCCGTCTGCGCTTTGCGCCGCCAAGCGGATTTCAGGGCGCATGGCTTGCCAGGCGGGCGTCAGCTGCGGGACGTTTTCGAGCGCGATGGGCGGAAAGCCCATGTCTATGACCTGCGTCCCGGCGGCGGCTGGCACATAGACCCGGGGCGTGGGCGTCAGGCTGGGTGTGCGCGTGATGGTGGGGGTGAGCGTTATCGTAGGGATTTCGGTTGGCGGCGGTGGGATGGTAGGGGTGATCGTTGCGGTTGGCGTGGGTGTGCCGGGCGTATAGTCTGGGGGAAGCGAGGTCTCGGTGGGCGGCACGAGCGGCGTGGCGGTGCTGGCGGAGGAAAAGCCTGGAATCCCGTCACAAGATGCAAGCAAGAACAACAGGATGAGCACGGGCAAGAGCAGGGTCGGGGATTTTTTCATTATTTCCTCGCGCAGGTCAGGCTGGTTTTCTCCTTGAGTATACCGGAAAATGGTCTCAGTCGTTCAGGTACAGGCCGCAGGTGGCTTCCATCCAGTCGGCAATGTTCTCCACAGCGGCGGGGATGTTGTTATTGGAGATGTCTACTTTCAGTGTGGGCAGGGCTGATCCGGCGACGAGACGCTGAATGAGGGTTTGCTCTTCAACGAAACGGCTCAGGTCATCGTACTGGTCGGGTTTGCCCGAGACTTTGAGTCGCTCTTGGCGCGCGGCGGCAAAAGATTCAGGGGAGCGGTTCAAAAAGACCAGGCGAAAGCCCAATGGAACGAGACGCTGTTCGAGCCAGCGAAAGTCATAATCTCGCCCATAGGTTTGCAGTTGATAGGCGCGTGTCGAAATGTGGAAGCGGTCGACAATCCACGAGTAGTATCGCTGTAACTCGAACAGCCGCGCCCAGGTGTGGTAGGTTTCCATTGCCAGGGCTTCTTCGTGTGGCTCGAAGTTAATCAGCCCGCGTCCCCAAGGGTAGTTGGTGAAGGCGCACCACTCGCCAGAGACGAGCGGGGAGTGGTAGCGGTACTTGCGCGGCCCAACGAGGCGCGGGTGTTCATTGAGCGCGAATGCGATGTCGGTTTTGAAGGTCAGGCGCGTGCCTTCGAGGATGATTTTCGGTACGAGTTTGTTTCCCATGGGGGACTCCTGCCAGAATCGTACCACAGTTGTTTTACAGGTGACAGTCACTTCAAAAGTGACTGTCACCTGTATAGTGAATTTCCCCCAAGATTGTCCGAAATTCATGACAAGACTCGGTTTTTAATATGACATTCATGACTTTTCTTGCAAAATCAGAACGGATAAACTTGCAAAGATGTGGAAAAATCCAGCGCCGCCAAAATTCTGCTTAATCGCGGATGCGAGGGTATAATAAAAAGGTTTGAGTAAAATTTCACAAGCTGACCTTATTCTCTCTTTCAAGGAGTTAACGAATGTCAAAAAAGAACATGATTGCCATCGACGGCAACGAAGCCACCGCTTCAGTCGCTTATCGTGTCAGCGAGGTCATCGCCATTTACCCGATTACCCCCTCGTCGAACATGGGCGAATTTTCCGATGAATGGGCGGCCAAGAGCAAACCCAACATCTGGGGCAATGCGCCGCACGTCATCGAAATGCAGTCGGAAGGCGGCGCGGCGGGCGCGGTGCATGGCGCGCTGCAAGCCGGGGCGCTCTGCACAACCTTCACAGCCAGCCAGGGCCTGCTGCTGATGATTCCCAATATGTATAAAATTTCGGGGGAATTGACCAGCACCGTTTTCCATATCGCCGCCCGCGCGATTGCCTCCCAGGGTCTGTCCATTTATGGCGACCACCAGGATGTGATGGCTTGCCGCCAGACCGGTTGGGCCATGCTTTCCTCCGGCTCAGTGCAAGAAGCGCACGATATGGCCGCGATTGCCCATGCCGCTACGCTCAAAACGCGCGTGCCCTTCCTGCATTTCTTCGACGGCTTCCGCACTTCGCACGAGGTCAACAAAATCGAGCCTCTGAGCGATGACGACCTGCGCGAAATGATCAACATGGAACTGGTGCAAGCCCACCGCTCCCGCGCCATGACCCCCGACCGCCCCGTGCTGCGCGGCACTGCCCAGAACCCGGATGTCTATTTCCAGGGCCGCGAAACGGTCAACAAATATTACACTGCCACGCCTGGCCTTGTCCAGGAGACGATGGATGAGTTCGCCAAACTGACCGGACGCCAGTATCAACTGTTCGATTACTCCGGCCATCCCGAAGCCGAGCGCGTTATTATCCTCATGGGTTCGGGCGGCGAGACTGCCGAGGAAACCGCCAAATTCCTGGCCGCGAAAGGCGAGAAAGTCGGCGTGCTGCGCGTGCGCCTGTTCCGTCCCTTCGATGTCACGACTTTTGTCGCATCCCTGCCGAAGTCCGTCAAATCGCTGGCCGTCCTCGACCGTACCAAGGAACCCGGCTCGGCGGGCGAGCCGATGTACCAGGACGTGTTGAGTGCCCTGTTCGAAACTGGACGCACTGACATCAAAGCTATTGGCGGACGCTACGGCCTGTCCTCGAAGGAATTTACCCCGGCGATGACAAAGTCTGTTTTCGATGAATTGTCCAAACCGGCTCCCAAGAATCACTTCACGGTCGGCATTGTCGATGATGTGACCCACACCAGCCTGGACGTGGATGCCTCCTTCAGCATCGAGTACCCCGAAACCGTGCGCTGCGTCTTCATCGGCCTGGGCGCCGATGGCACTGTCGGCGCGAACAAGAACTCCATCAAAATCATCGGTGAAGAGACCGACAACAACGCCCAGGGTTACTTCGTGTATGACTCGAAGAAATCTGGTACGCTGACCCAGTCACACTTGCGCTTCGGCCCCAAACCCATTCGCGCTCCGTACCTGATTGCCAACAACACCGCCAACTTCGTCGCCTGCCACCAGTTCAGTTTCCTCGAACGCTACAATGTGGTCAAATTTGCCCAGCCCGGCGGCGTGTTCCTGCTCAATAGCATTTTCGAGAAAGAAGAAGTTTGGGACAACCTGCCCATCGAAGTCCAGCAGGCCATTATCGATAAGAAACTCAAGTTCTACAACATCAACGCCTATGAAGTGGCCGAAAAGACTGGCATGGGCAGCCGCGTGAACACCATCATGCAGACCTGCTTCTTCGCCATCTCCGGCGTGTTGCCGCGTGAACAGGCCATCGCCGAGATTAAATATTCCATCGAAAAAACTTACGGCAAGCGCGGCGAAGCGGTCGTGAAGCAGAACTTTGAAGCCGTCGACCAGACCCTGGCGCACCTGCATGAAATCCCTGTGCCTGAAAAAGCTACCAGCAAATTTTCTATGCGCGACCGCGTTCCCGAAGCTGCGTCTGATTTTGTCAAAAAGACGCTCGCGCCCATCATCGCCCTCGAGGGCGAGGAAGTGCCCGTTTCGGCCATGCCCGTCGATGGCACCTTCCCCACCGGAACAACCCAGTGGGAAAAGCGCAACATCGCGCTCGAAATCCCGGTCTGGGAACCGGATTTGTGTATCCAGTGTGGTAAGTGCGTTTTTGTCTGCCCGCACGCCGTCATCCGCCACAAAGTGTATGACAAAGCATTGCTTGCTGATGCCCCGGCCACCTTCAAGCATAACGAATCGAAGTTCAAAGAATTCCCCGGCATGGCCTACACCGTCCAGGTCGCGCCCGAAGATTGCACCGGCTGTACCCTGTGCGTCGAAGCCTGCCCGGTGAAGGACAAGACCCAGGTGGGCCGCCGCGCCATCAACATGGCTCCCCAGCCTGCGCTGCGCGAAACCGAAGTCAAGAACTGGGACTTCTTCCTGGAACTGCCCGAAGTTGACCGCACAGCCTTCAACCCCAACACCATCAAGAATTCTCAGTTGCTCCAGCCGTTGTTCGAGTTCTCCGGCGCTTGCGCGGGCTGCGGCGAGACCCCGTATGTCAAACTGGTCTCGCAACTGTTCGGCGACCGCGCCCTCATCGCCAATGCCACCGGCTGCTCCTCCATCTACGGCGGCAACCTGCCCACCACCCCCTGGGCCTTCAACAAAGACGGACGCGGCCCAACCTGGAACAACTCGCTCTTTGAAGATAACGCCGAATTTGGCCTGGGCATGCGCCTGACCCTCGACAAGCAGAACGAATACGCCCAATTCCTGCTCAAAGGCATGTCGGCGGAACTCGGCACGCTGGTCGAAGAACTGCTCAGCGCCGACCAGTCTACCGAAGCCGGCATCAAGGCCCAGCGCGAGCGAGTTGTTGCCCTGAAAGCGAAACTGGCTGGCAAGACCGACCCGAAATCGCGCGACCTGCTCTCCATCGCCGATGTGCTGGTTAAGAAATCGGTCTGGATTATGGGTGGCGACGGTTGGGCTTACGACATCGGCTACGGCGGCCTCGACCACGTCCTGGCCTCCGGGCGCAACGTCAATATCCTGGTCATGGATACCGAAGTCTACTCCAACACCGGCGGCCAGGCATCCAAGGCCACCCCGCGCGGCGCGGTTGCCAAGTTCGCCATGAGTGGCAAAGGTATCTCGAAGAAAGACCTCGGCCTGATTGCCATGTCTTACGGCTACGTTTATGTGGCGCATGTTGCGATGGGCTCCAGCGACCAGCAGACCCTGCGCGCCTTCCTCGAAGCCGAAGCCTACGATGGCCCGTCCATCATCATCGCCTACTCGCACTGCATTGCGCACGGCATCGATATGGCAAAAGGACTCGACCAGCAGAAACTGGCCGTCCAGTCCGGTCACTGGCCACTCTATCGCTACAACCCCGACCTGCTTGCCCAGAGTCAGAACCCGCTGACGATTGACTCGAAAGAGCCGTCCATCCCGCTCGAACAGTACATCTACAACGAGACCCGCTACCGCATGTTGGTCCAGGCCGACGAAGCCCGCGCCGAAATGCTACTCAAGAACGCCCAGGCCGATGTTAAGAAGCGCTGGGAATACTACAAGCAGATGGCCGCTATGCACTACGGCAATGGGAACGACTAGTTAAAAAACGTCCCGAAGGCTTCGTCGCGAGCGCTCAGCCGAGCGGTTGTCTGAAAGTGGCCCAAACCACCCTGGAAAAACCTTCGGGACGGTTTCGTAAAAAGTGATAAGGAAAACCACCATGACTGACCTGACCACCCGTTATCTGGGTCTCACGCTCAAAAATCCTATCGTTGCCGCCGCCTCCCCGCTCACCAAAAAACTCGATTCTGCGATTAAATTGGATGAAGCCGGCGTGGGCGCAATTGTGATGTACTCGCTCTTTGAAGAGCAAATTATTCAAGAAAGCCTGGAACTCGACCATTACCTGAATCGCGGCAGCGATTCGTTTGCCGAAGCCCAGACCTACCTACCCGATACTGGCATGTACGCTATGGGGCCGGGGAAATATCTCGACCATTTGAACGCCATCAAGAAATCGGTCAGCGTGCCGGTGATTGGCTCGCTCAATGGCGTTTCCACCGGCGGCTGGACACGCTACGCCCGCTATATGCAGGATGCCGGGGCCGATGCGATTGAACTCAACCTGTACTATCTCTCCACCGACCCCGAACTGACCGGGCAGGAATTGGAAAATGTCCAGGTCGAGTTGGTCGCCGATGTCAAGTCGACGGTCAGCATTCCCGTTTCGGTGAAATTAAGCCCCTTTGCCACCTCACTGCCCAATTTTGCCAAACGCCTGGTCGAAGCCGGTGCCGACGGCCTGGTGTTGTTCAACCGCTTCTACCAGCCCGATTTCGACCTCGATAACCTGGAAGTCCTGCACAGCCTGGCGCTTTCCAGCTCCGACGAATTGCGCCTGCCCCTGCGCTGGGTTTCTATTCTCTACGGGCGCATCAAGGCCGACCTGGCGCTGACGACTGGCGTTCACACTGCCAGCGACGTGCTGAAGTCGATGATGGCCGGCGCGCAGGTCGTGATGATTGCCTCCGAATTTCTCAAAAATGGCTATGCCCGCGTTCCAGATTTGCTCGCCAACATGACTGCCTGGATGGAAGAACACGAATATGAATCCATCCAGCAGATGCAGGGCAGCATGAGCCAGAAAGCCGTGCGCGAACCGGCGGCCTTCGAACGCGCCAACTACATGCGCGTGCTTGGCTCCTTCCGTGATTTACCGTAGTTCCAGTAATCAGTATCCAGTAATCAGTTTTCCGAGGGCACATGCCGATATGTGCCCTCGATTTTTAATGTAGTATCAACTTGTACGAATTACCAATTACCAATCACCAATTTCGCCTTATAATCCCCCCATGCCTCCCTTTCACTTCCATCACCCCATCGAAATCCGTTACGCCGACCTCGACCCGCAGGGACACGTCAACAACGCCCGCTTTCTCACCTATTTCGAGCAGGCGCGCGTCCATTACCTGATTCACCTGGGGCTGTTTTCGCAGCAGCAGACGTTCCTCGAAATCGGCATCATCATTGCCGAGGCGACTGTCGCGTTCAAAGCGCCGGTCTACTTTGGGACGCAGGCGCGCGTGGGCGTGCGCGTCAGCCGGCTGGGGACGAAATCGATGACGATGGAATACGAAATGGTCAATAATGAAGGCACAGTTTACGCCACCGGCTCCTCGGCTATCGTCACCTTCGACTACAAAACCCACGCCACCATCCCGATTCCCGATGCGTGGCGGCAAACCATCGCGCGCTTCGAGCAGGTCGAACCATCCGCCTGACCATTGCGCGCTGTTTACTGTTTGTGTCTATTCAGCCATGAGCAGGTGAATCCACTAATCAACACCAATCTTCACGAATTTTTCGATGTTCGATGCAAGTTCGCGCGGTTTTTTCAAAGGATTAGTGAAAATTCGTGCAGATTAGTGGATAGATTAAGCTGGCTGAATAGATACTATTGTTTACTGTTCACTGAATACTGGAGACCCCCATGCTTCCTCCTATCGACACCCCTTACATGCTCGATTTCCTGACCCGGCTGCTCAACACCCACTCTCCCACCGGTTTTTCCGATGCAGCCATCCATTTTGTGGAGCAGGAACTTTCAACATTCAACCTGCAATTCTCCTACACCCGCAAAGGCGCGCTGGTAGCAAAATGGCCGGGCGCTTCTGACGAGACGCCCCGCGCTCTCACCGCGCATGTCGATACCCTGGGGGCGATGGTCAAAGAAATCAAACCAGATGGGCGGCTCAAACTAACCCGCATCGGCGGTTTGCTCCTGAACGGAGTCGAAACGGAGGGCTGTTGGGTATTGCTCAATAACGGTGAAAAGGTGCGCGGCTCGTACCTGTTTGAGGACGCCTCGACACACGTTCACGGCGCCAAAGTCAACGAAACCCGCCGCAGCGAAGACAACATGGAAGTCCGGCTGGATGCGCGCACTACATCGTATGAACAAACCCGCGCCCTGGGCATCCAGGTCGGTGATTTCGTGGCCTTCGACCCACGCGTAGAAATTACCGAGGGCTTCGTGCGCTCACGCTTCCTCGATGACAAAGCCTGCGTCGCCAACCTGGTCGCTGCCATCAAAGCCTTGCATGACGCCGGTTTACAGCCCACCCAAACCACCTACTTCCATTTCAGCAACTACGAGGAAGTCGGACACGGCGCGGCAGCGGGCATTCCTGCCGAAGTCCATGAACTGCTGGCAGTGGATATGGCTGCCATTGGGCAAGGGCAAGAATCGGACGAGTATCATGCCACCCTGTGCGTCAAAGACAGCGGCGGCCCCTACCATCACGGCTTTAGCCAAAAACTGCGCCGCCTGGCCGAACAACATGGCATTGATTACAAAGTGGATATTTACCCCTACTATGGCTCCGATGGCGAAGCCTTCTGGCGCGCGGGCGGCGATGTGGCCGTCGCGCTCATCGGTCCCGGTGTCGATGCCTCCCACAACTACGAGCGCACCCACACCGCCGCGCTCGAAGCCACCACGAAGTGGATTGTGGCTTATTTGCTGAGTTAATGCGCCATCGCACCATCCTCATCTTCCTGATTCTCTCTGGCCTGGTCTTTCGCGTTGCCGAACTGAACAACCCGGTCACTTACGACGAGGCCTACACCTACGTCGGGTTTGCCGCGCATGGCCTGTGGGCGGCGCTCAGCGACTATTCCCTGCCCAACAATCACATCCTTCACACCATCCTGGTTGTTTTTAGCACCGGGCTATTCGGCAACGCGCCCTGGGCATTGCGCCTGCCGGCCATGCTGGCCGGGTTAGCGCTCATCCCGGCCATGTATGCGCTCGGCAAACGCCTGTACAGCCCCCAAACCGGCCTGCTGGCGGCGGCGCTGGCGGCCTGGCTGCCGGTTCTCATCCGATACTCCAGTGAAGCGCGCGGCTACACCCTGCTGGCTCTCCTGACCCTGCTGGCAATCCTGCTCGCCCGAGAACTCGTCGATTCCAACCGCCTGATCCACTGGGCGCTTTTGAGCGTTTGCGTCGCGCTTGGCTTCCTGGCCCTGCCACTCATGCTCTACCCCGCCGGGGGCATTTACCTGTGGCTGGCGCTGGAGAGCCAAAAAAACCGCTCATTTTTCCTGCGCTGGCTGGGTTCCGGGGTGCTGACCGGGGCGCTGACCCTGGCGGCATACGCCCCGGCCCTGCTCGTCTCGGGCTGGCGCAAAATCATCGCCAACAGTTTCGTCCAGCCGGTGGAAGCAGGCAAATATTTCGACTGGGTTCTCATCACCCGCCTGCGCGATACCTGGATAACGTGGAATCGGGATGTGCCGCTGGCCCTGACCGTGTTACTGACCCTGGGCTTTTTCCTGTCCCTGGCGCTTCACAGCCGAATTCAGACGACCCGTTGGCCGTTGTCGCCGGTACTCCTGGTGTGGGTCGCCGCCCTGGTGCTCACGCGCCGTCCCGAAGCATTCGACCGTTTCTGGTCGTGGCTCATCGCCCCGGCGCTGCTCTGGGCTGCGGCAGGACTCGTCGAAACGGCAAAAAAGATCCAGGTGGGGAAGTTCCGCCCCGCTGCGCTTTTAACGGGACTCGCGCTCGCCGGAATTATCTTCCAACTAACGGTCACAATCCCCTCCACCCCCCAAAAATGGGCCAAAATGAGCAACCAGGAAGCGGCGGCCATTTTCCTGGCCGAACACTGGCAGGAAGACGACGTAGCCCTGGTGGGCTACCCCAACGAGACTCAGGTCTGGTATTACCTGGCGCGCCAGGGATTGCCCGAAACAGCCTGGCAGGCGCGGGCCGACGCGCGACGGACGTGGCTTTTGCTGGCCGCCAACCAAAAAGATGAAACCCTGGAACGGGTGGTCAAAATGCACAAACTTGACCCGGCAGATTTTGATTTGCCGAAAGCCCGGCTGGTTCATGCCTACGGCAACGTTCACATTTACTTGCTTGCCCTCAGTGATTGATTTTGCCATTTTTGCAAAGCCCCGCTGGACTGCTATTTCGGTTAACTCCCCCAACTTTCATCCGGTATAATGGGCGGGATGCCCGCTTTCAAACTACCCCATCTCCTTTTGTTTTTTGTGTACATCTTTTTTGCGCTCATGCTGGCCGCCTGTTCCGGTGGAAGCGGCACAGCGGGCGCTACGGCGATAACTCCTACGCCCGCGCCGCCCACCGAAACCCCGCTCCCGCCGAGCGAAACGCCTATCCCGTTGGCGGCAATCGTCAACGGCGAGTCAATCTTGCTCGACGAGTTCAATGCCGAAGTGGAACGCTACAAAGCCGCCCAGGCTGCCCTTGGGGTGACTGACAGCGAAGAAGAAATCCGTCAGGTTGTGTTAGATGACCTGGTTTCGCAGGTTTTGCTAACCCAGGGCGCAGCGGAGGCCGGTTTTATAGTTGATGATTCAGCTTTGCAAGCGCGCATCGAGTCGCTCTCTGCCCAGGTTGGCGGAGCAGATGCGCTGAAGGCCTGGCAGCAAGCCAACGGGTACAGCGAGACAGGCTTCAGGGTGGCCCTGCGGCGGGCGATTGCGGCGGCCTGGATGCGTGACAAAATCATTTCGTCTGTCCCCCATACCGCCCAGCAGGTACACGTCCGCCAGATTTTGCTCTATAATGAAGATGTTGCGCAAAATTACTATAAGCAGTTGCAGGCTGGGGCTAATTTCGAGGAACTGGCAATCCGGGTTGACCCGATTACACGCGGCGATATTGGCTGGTTCCCGCGCAATTACCTGGCGAGCAAGGAAGTGGAAGAGGCCGCCTTTACCCTGGAGATTGGGGCCGTAAGCGAGATTATCAAAAGCGAAGCTGGGTATCATATTCTCAAAGTTCTGGAAATGCAGGACGACCGTCCCCTCAGCCCGGATGCGCTGCTGGCGTTGCAAAACCGCGCCTTGAATGATTGGCTGGCTGAACGCCGCCAGCAAAGCGCGATTACTATAAACTTGAAATAGTACCGCCTGGTAAGCCATCGTCCCGAAGGATTGTCGCGATGCTTTGCGTGCCTGATAGTAACCTTCGGGACGTTAATAACTCCGCTATTTGGAGATGAAAGCATGACAAATTACGATGATTTTCTCAACGATGCGCCGCAGGTTGCTGCGCCAGTAAAAAAGAAGAAAAAAGCAAGCCGCGATGCGCTTTGGAACGTGCTGACCGTGGTCATGCTGGTTATGACGCTGTGTAGCTGCGGTTTTTTCTTTAGTGTTTTTAACAATCCGTATTCAGCGTTCAACCCTTTGCAGCCTCCCACACCCATCCCTCCCAGCCTGACCCCCACCTGGACTCCTATCCGTTTTGACGCGACCTGGACGCCGGAACCGACCCGGCCGCCACGGGCAACCAACACGCCGCGTCCATCCATTACCCTCGATCCGACGGCGACACTCTTCAGCCTTGCGACAGCTACGCCCCCGGCCAGCGCCACCCCGGTTGTTTCGCCCACCCGCACGCCGAGACCGACCGGCCTGCCTTACGGTGTCACTGTAAATGCTGTGGAAAGCACCACTTACCGCGCTGACACGAGCTGCGCGACCATGTATGTCGCCGGTCAAGCCCTGGATAGCAAAAATAACCCTGCGATGGGTTTGATTGTCAAATTGGGCGGTAGCGTGCCAGGAAAATCATTCAACGAAACAACCCTGACGGGTATCGCCGTTGCTTATGGGCAGGGCGGGTTCGAGTTCGATTTGGGCATTGCCCCGGTGGCCTCAAAGAGTACGCTCTGGGTGCAACTGTTCGACCAGGCCAATGCGCCGATGTCAGAACAAATTTACCTGACGACATACGGCGAGTGCAATAAAAACCTGGTATACGTCCGGTTTACACAAAAATAGAGGCGCTTACAGAGCGTCCCGAAGGAGCATATCCTTCGGGACGCTTTTTTTATTCTACAGCCATATTCCAGTGACCATACTTTGGGTTGCGCCCGCGCACAACCTCGCTGAACAGGGCGCGGATTTTGGCAGTGATTGGCCCCATTTTGCCATCGCCAACCTGACGGTGATCTACCCTTGTCACCACCGTTACCTGGGCGGCGGTGCCGGTCATGAACATTTCATCGCAGACAAAGGCTTCGGTGCGGTCAATCGAGCGCTCTACCACCTCCAGGCCGAGTTCGTTGCGAGCCAGTTCAATGATCGAGCGGCGCGTGATGCCCTCCAGGATGTTATCCCAAACCGGGGGAGTCACCAGCGCCCCGTCACGCACCAGGAAAACGTTCATGGCCGTGCCTTCGGAGATGTGGCCGGTCTGGTCGAGGACAAGCGCCTCGTCAAACCCGGCCCGAATGGCGTCGGTTTTGATGAGCGCCGAGTTGGCATAGGCGCCGCTGATTTTGCCGCGCGCCGGGATGATGTTGTCATCCACCCGCCGCCAGGAAGAGATGGTAACGTGGGCGTTGTCTTCGTTTTTGCCATACGCGGCAAAAGGCAGGGCAAAAATTGATATTTCATCACGCAGGTCGTGCAGTCGCACGCCAATTCCAGAATCGGCTTTGTAAGCCAGCGGACGAATGTAAATATCCTGCTGCCAGCCATCGGTCTTGATCAGATCGATGGTGATTTGGGTCAAGCTTTCGGGGGTATGGGGAAAATCCATGCACAGGATTTTCGATGAATTCAGGAATCGCCGGTAATGATCGCGCGGACGAAACAGGAACAGTTTTTCCTGCTCCGCATTCCAGTAAGCGCGCAGGCCGCCAAAGGCCGCCGTGCCATAGTTCAAGCCGTGCGTGGCAACGCTGACTTTAGCCTCACTAAACGGGATAATTTTGCCCTCGAAAAAAGCATGTTGTTCCATAGTTTCCTCCATAAAACTGACTTCCGCTTAAAGATTATACCCGACGCAATTATTAAACGTCCCGAAGTTTCCTGGCGAAACCTTCACTGCCTTTGAACAGCCTGCTGGGAGAATTGCAATCCCTTGACAGATTCAATGCGTTTACGTAAAATCAATTTCATGGTTATCGAATTAAATTGACAAAAAGAAGGCAATATGGAAAATAGAATGCTCGACTTTGTAAAAGCGCTCTCCCACGCCGACCGGCTGCGGATGATTGGCGCGCTTACTGCGTGCCAGGGCGCAACCATCAAGGAATTAGCCGAAAGCCTGAACCTGCCATTCCGCGATGTGTTCAATCACCTGTCATTTTTTGAATATCTTGGCGTGGTGCGCAAGGAAAACGACCTTTATATCCTGAACCCGGATGGCGTGGATGCCCTGGCGCGCCGCCAATTCGAAGGTCAGCCGCGCGAGTCATATACGCCCGCTCCAGACTTGAACGAACAGCGCCGCAAAGTGCTGACGGCTTATCTCAACGCGGATGGTTCGCTGAAGCAGATTCCATCGCAGCCTGCCAAACTGCAAATCATTCTCGATTATGTGGTGGAAGCCATCACCCCAGGCTTAATTTATACCGAAAAGGAAATCAACCTGCTTATGCGCCGCTTCCATCTCGATACGGCTGCGCTGCGCCGTTACCTGGTCGACCGGGGCATGTTGATGCGCAAAAACGACGGCTCGCAGTACTGGCGGCCCGAACTGACAAATTCACCCGGCGATTTACCAGTTGTATGATGAATAGGATGGATGCCAAAATGATTCACGCACTTGAGATCACCAAAACCAACCGCCTGAAACTGGCCCGCGCCTTTCGCCACAACAAACGAGTGGATTGTTCTATAGATTGCGCCATCGAAGGCCAAATGGGCAAAGCGTATGCTGATCACCCCAAACAGCCAAGCGCCTATGCCATCACGGTCGGCCCCTTCTGGTATTTTGCCGGGGAGGCAAACAGCGCAGGTGGCCGGGAATTGCTGGAAAACTTCCCGGCCTACAACCTGTTCATGCCTTCTCCCGCGTCCTGGTTGGAAGCAGCGCAGGAAATTTTCGGTGAGCGATTGAAACCATTTACCAGGTACAGCTTTTCAGCCGCGAACCTGTCCCAGGACCATCTTTCATCCATCTTTTCGGCTTCTAGCCATCAGCAGCGGATTGTTCCAATTGATAGTGAACTCGCCGAACGGCTGGCCTCGATTCCGGAAGGTTATTTCGAGATAACGGATTTCGATTCAGCCCGTGACTTTGCCGAACGCGGCATCGGATTCGCTGTCATGGATGGCGACCAGGTGATGGGCGTCGCTTATTCTTCGCTGGTCTACAGCGCGGGCATCGAAGTCAGTCTCTTTGTCGGCGAGCCATATCGCAAACAGGGATTAGCGACAGCGCTTTCTGCCCGGCTGCTATTGGAATGCCTGCGGCTGGGCTTGCGCCCTAATTGGGATGCTGCTAATCCCGAATCTTGTAAAATAGCGCAAAATCTGGGCTACATTTTTACAGAAACTTACGATTCTTACTATTACAGAGCTGAATAAAAAAGAGAATGATGCGATGATTGAAAATACCGAGCTAATCTCCATTTTCAAGGCCCTGGCCGATTCCAGTCGCCTGAAAATCGTTGGGTTATTGTCTCAACAATCCTATAGCGTAGAGCAACTGGCCGCCCTGTTGAACATCAAACCATCGACCGTTTCCCACCACCTGGCGCGGTTAAGCGAGGTGGGACTGGTCAGCGCCCGCGCCGAAAGTTACTACAATATGTATTCTCTCGAAAAATCCGCCCTCGATGAAACCACCCGGCGCATTTTTTCCAGCGAGCAGATGTCCGCCGTTACCGCGGATGTCGACCTGGATGCCTATGACCGCAAAGTGGTCAACGATTTCACCAATCCCGGCGGACGCTTGAAAACCATCCCGGCCCAGCGCAAGAAGTTGGAGGCCGTTTTGCGGCACGTCGTTCAAGCCTTTGAGCCGGGAACCCGTTACAGCGAGAAACAGGTCAACGAAATCTTATCCCGCTTCCACGATGACACAGCCACCTTGCGTCGGGAACTGGTCGGCAGCAAGCTGATGCAGCGCGAGGGCGGGGGAGGGCAGTACTGGCGGGTGGAGTAACGCTACATCCCCTCCCTAAAAAATTCGTGCAGCCCCTTCAACACCTTTTTCCACTGCGCCTCGGCATCGGCCTTGCGGCGGATTTCGCCCTTGCGCTTGCGCATGACATCCAGTACATGCTCGTCTTCGCCCGGGTCGAGCCAGAAACCGTGTTTCTGGGGGCATAAGTCCAGTTTCAGGTCATAGAGCCGGTACTGGAATTCCTTCATCGGTGAATCGCAAGCCGGGCATTTACATTCCACCGGGCATTCGCGGTGAATCAGTGAGCCTTTGTAATGGTCCTGGTCGAAGGCCACATCTTCCAGTTGGTCGAGTTCGTGAAAGTCAAGCCACATGCCCCGGCAGTTGGGGCAGTAGTCCACTTCCATCATGCCTTTGTAGTACTTTTTTGTCAGCGCGGCGTGACACCTGGGGCAATTCATGAAAACTCCATTCTGAAGAAAACGAGGCCATTATACTGTTCGCGCGGGCGTTTGGGCAACACACCGTCCCGAAGGTTTGAGCGGCTTAACCTGGTCTTTTGAGGAAACCTTCGGGACGTTTCTCCTTCTTTTTGAGATGATTCGATTAGACATGATCGGCAATAAAAATTGGACGCCGACGAGAGCGGACAAGAGCGGATTTCTAAGATTTTTCTCCGCGTATTCCGCGTTAATCCGCGTCCCCAAATGGCGCTGACCCATGACCAACAAAGCCTATTAAAAACATGAGTTTTGTCCATTCCAGCCGGGCAGGGATGGCGATACAATCAAAGAATGTCACACGAGAGAGATAAGAAAAGCCTGCTGGCTGTCAACCTGGGGTTGGGAATCAACATCGGGTTGGCAGCGCTCAAAACCACCTTTGGCATCGTTGGCCACAGCCCGGCGCTCCTGGCCGAGGGCATCAACTCCACCTCCGATGTCGCCTACTATGTTGTAGCGAGCATCTTCGTTCGCATGGCCAACAAACCGGCAGATGATGAACACCCCTACGGACATCGCCAACTGGAGAGCATTGCTGCGCTCATGGTCGGTTCATTCATCGTCACAACAGCGGTGGCCGTGTTCTGGGGATCGATTGACAAAATGTGGGACATCCTCAGCGGCGGCGCCGACTCGCAAGGCGCGCTGGATATTGCCCTGTGGATTGCGCTCCTGACCGTTGTCATTAAGATATTCCTGACGATTTACGTCCGTAAGCTGGGCAAGGAAACCAATAACCCGGTGGTGGCAGCCCTGGCCTACGACCACCGCAACGACCTGTTTTCTGCCTCTGCCGCCTCGCTCGGCATTTTCCTCGGCCAGCGCGGGCTGCCCTGGGTCGACCCGTTGGCGGGCGCGTTGGTTGCCATCTTAATCCTGCGCACCGGCATCTACATCTTGCGCGAATCATCGGTCGATTTGATGGATACCGTCCCCAGCCGCGAACTGGCCGAACAAACCAGCCAACTGCTCAAGAGCGTTCCCGCCGTCCTTCAATTGGAGGAGATGCAGGCGCATCGTTTTGGCCCGCACATTGTCGTCAACCTGACCATCGGCGTTGACGGGGCCTTGAGCGTGCGCGAGGGCAACCGGATTGCCCACCAGGTCGAAGCGCTGGTTTGCAAGGGGTTGCCCAATGTCAGCCGGGTGCATGTCCATTATCATCCGGCCAAACCCGGCCAACCGATGACAGTGGACGATATCCTGGCCGAATCGCGCAAACCGGTTCTCGAACCGGATGACAATCTTAATCCCTAACCAACGACCCCATTCACCAGCGCGGCAATGACTGCCTTGTTTGGATTCAAATCGAGCCAGGCCAGGAATTCGGCGTTGCCCTTCGGCCCCAGCAGCGGCGACCGCGCCAGCCCCCGGATTCCGAATCCCGTTTCAACGGCAAATTCCAAAACCTCACGCAGTACCCGCCGATGCACCTCCAGGTCACGGATGACGCCCTGACCTTGAGCCGCATCCTTGCGCCCGGCTTCAAATTGGGGTTTGATGAGCGTGATAATCTCTCCGCCGCCCTCTGTCTCTCCCCCCATTTCCGTAGAAAATGGGGGGAGCCGGAGGGGGGTCAACCACTTTTTCATTACCGGCAACAAAATCTTCAGTGAAATAAACGACGCATCGCACACGGCCAACTGCACCGGCTCTGGCAGCAAGGTCACATAGCGAGCATTGGTCTCTTCCATCACTACCACGCGCGGGTCGTTGCGCAGTTTCCAATGCAAGATTCCCTTCCCCACGTCAATGGCGTATACCCTGGCCGCGCCGTGTTGCAGCAGGCAATCGGTGAATCCGCCCGTCGAAGCGCCGACATCGACAGCCGTGACCCCAGCCACTTTAACGGGAAACGCTTCCAGTGCGCCTAGCAGTTTTTCCCCGCCGCGTGAGACAAAGCGTGGGCCAGAATCGACCGTCAAAACAACCGATTCTTCAAAGGTCGCCGAGGCCTTATCTATTACCTGCCCATTGACGCGCGCCTGCCCGGCCATGATGACAGCCTGGGCCTTGGCGCGGCTCTTGACCAGGCCGCGCTCTACCAGCAATACATCCAAACGAATTTTTGACATGCGAGAATTGTAATTCATTACGACTTCACCTTGCCTCACGAATATCGAATCCCGAGCCTCGAATTACGATAAAATACCCCCATGTTCAAAGCCCTCCTTAAAACCATGCGCCCCCGCCAATGGACGAAGAACGGCTTCGTCTTCTTCGCGCTCATCTTCGACAAGCAACTTTTCCAACTCGAAGCCTTCCTGCGCACCCTGGGCGGATTTGCCCTGTTCTGCCTGATTTCCAGCGTCGTTTACATCATCAACGACATCGCCGACATCGAAGCAGACCGCCGGCACCCCGAAAAGAAAAAACGCCCACTGCCCTCCGGCAAACTGCCCATCAAAGTGGCCTGGGCGGCCGCCATCGGGCTGACGGTCGTAGTACTGCCGCTTGGCTGGCTGCTCTCCCCGGCCTTCGCGGGCGTCCTGGCGGGCTACCTCGTCCTCAACCTGGCCTATTCCAAATGGCTCAAGCACGTCCCGATTGTGGATGTGCTGGTCATTGCCGCTGGTTTCGTCTTGCGCGTCCACAGCGGCGTGACCCTCATCGAAGTGGAGCGCTTTTCGCCCTGGCTGTACGTCGTCACCACGCTCGGCTCGCTCTACCTGGGCTTTGGCAAGCGCCGCGCCGAACTCTCCCTGCTCGACCGGGGCGCAGGTTCGCACCGCCGCGTGCTGGATGGCTACACCATCCCCCTGCTCGACCAATACGTCACCATCGTCTCGGCGGCCACCATCCTGGCCTATTCGCTCTACACTTTCTCGGCCCCCAACCTGCCCGAAAACCACAGCATGATGCTCACCATCCCCTTCGTGGTTTACATCATCTTTCGCTACCTGTACCTCATCCAGGTCACACACGAGGCTGGGTCGCCCGAAGAAGTGCTGCTCAAAGATGCCCCCATCCAAATTGCCATCACCCTGCTCGGACTGGCTGTGCTGGCAGTGTTCTATTTATCGTAGGGCAAATTAGCAATTTGCCCCACCAATGCCTATCTATGATCACCGCCTCCGCGCCTGGCAAAATCATCCTGTTCGGCGAACATGCCGTTGTCTATGGCCGCCCGGCGTTGGCTGTGCCGGTGACGCAGGTTCATGCCGATGTGGAAGTGGGAGATTCGCCTGCCCCCGGAATCTGGGTGGATGCCCCGGATATTTCCCTGCGCGGTGAGATTTCCTCGCTGCCGCCCACGCACGCGCTGCGCATCGTTATCGAAAGCGTTTTTCGCACCCTGGGCATGCCCCCCTCGTCTCCCCCCAATTTGGCTGAACTTCGCCAAATTGGGGGGATGAAGGGGGGTAGGGGAGTCGTTATTCACATTCAATCCACCATCCCTGTCGCCTCCGGCCTCGGCTCTGGCGCAGCGGTCAGCGTTGCCATCATCCGGGCGCTATCGGCACATCTGGAACATGCACTCAGCGACGAGCAGGTCAACCAACTGACCTACGAGACCGAAAAACTGCATCACGGCACGCCCTCCGGCATTGATAACACCGTCATCACTTACGCCAAACCTGTTTATTTTGTGCGCGGACAACCGATTCAGACCTTCAGCGTCGCCCGCCCCTTTACGCTCGTCATTGCCGATACGGGCGTTCCTGCCCCCACGAAAGAATCCGTCGGCGACGTGCGCAAACTGTGGGAGGCCGAGACAACGCGCTGGGAAACGGTCTTCAATCAAGTGGGGAAAATTGTTCAGGCAGCCAGGAAGGCGATTGAAACCGGTGAAACCGACAGCCTCGGCCCGCTGATGGACGCCAACCATGTCATCTTGCAGGAAATGACCGTTTCCTCGCCGGAACTCGACCGGCTGGTTTTGGCGG
>Ga0116204_1000030_pt1 | contig 61930 bp, 48 predicted proteins | sample LakKivwa52mmetaG_FD_94481 | JGI IMG/M metagenome (GOLD analysis project Ga0116204, IMG submission 94481) | Anoxic lake water microbial communities from Lake Kivu, Rwanda to study Microbial Dark Matter (Phase II) - Lake Kivu water 52m metaG | ecosystem: Environmental > Aquatic > Freshwater > Lake... | reverse complement strand
GGTCTTGCTTTGAAAGATTTCTAATAGCTGCAATAATTGGTGTCAAACTATCCATGTGATCTTGTATTATTACGCAAAGGTAATCTATTTTTTGAATAACAACATTTATTTATATCAGAGCCAGAAAATTCTAATAAGTGTCAAAGCAGCTCAACATGGGCTGCTTTTTTTGTCCATAGGCTAACGCCGATATCCGATGCCTCTTATGTTGCCAAATTACAGGCGGTATTGAACAGCACCTGTAAGAGTTGGTTTCATCACCCGCAATCACCGGGTGAAGCTAAAGCCTGCAGCGCTTAACAATATTTAACGACAAAAAAAATAATTAAAAAATGAGGTTCGAGTTATTGTACCGGTTTTAAAATCCTAAGAACAATGATAGAAATAAATATCAGAGAATTAAACGAACGAATCCACCAGGAAAGCTCTTTCATCGACCTGATCAATATCGAAATGAATAAGGTGATTATTGGTCAGCGGCAAATGATTGACAGGTTGCTAATCGGATTGCTTGCAAACGGGCATATTTTGCTCGAAGGCGTTCCGGGTCTAGCCAAAACATTGGCTATTAAATCACTGGCCAATATTATAGATGCCAAATTCAACCGCATTCAGTTTACACCGGATCTTCTTCCTGCCGACCTTATTGGTACGCTGATTTACAGCCAGAAAAAGGAAGAATTCGTAGTACGCCAGGGGCCGATTTTTTCCAACTTTATTCTTGCCGACGAAATCAACCGTTCACCTGCAAAGGTTCAGAGCGCACTGCTCGAAGCCATGCAGGAGCGCCAGGTTACCATTGGAGATAAAACTTACAGGCTCGAAGAACCATTCCTGGTAATGGCCACCCAAAACCCTATTGAACAGGAAGGAACTTATCCGTTACCCGAAGCCCAGGTTGACCGTTTCATGATGAAAGTCGTAATCACCTATCCTGAAAAAAATGAAGAAAAACTGATCCTCAGGCAGAATATCGCCGGTGAAATGCCTGCAACCAGTAAGTTGATTTCGCCAAAGGATATCGTTAAAGCAAGGGATGTGGTAAGACAGGTTTATCTTGACGAAAAAATTGAAAACTACATTACCGACATCGTTTTTGCCACACGTTTTCCGGCCGAGTACAAGCTCAAAAAATTTGTCGGAATGATTAACTACGGAGGATCACCACGTGCCTCCATCAACCTTGCCCTTGCCGGCAAAGCCTACGCATTCATCAAAAGGCGCGGTTATGTAATTCCAGAAGATATCAGGGCTGTGGCTCATGACGTGCTTCGTCACCGTATCGGGCTCACTTACGAAGCGGAAGCCGAAAACATTACCACCGAAGATGTGATAAACGAAATACTGAACACCATCGAAGTTCCATAGTATTTTTCAATTTCAAACTCAGAATAAGTTATTATTCAGGCTTTTAAATATAAGACTCCATCTTAAACCAAAGCATGAACGCAACAGAAATTTTTAAGAAAGTCAGGAAGATAGAGATTAAAACACGTGGTTTGTCCAACCAGATTTTCTCAGGGCATTACCACAGTTCTTTTAAAGGAAGAGGTATGGCTTTCAGCGAAGTGCGCGAATATCAATATGGAGATGATGTGCGAAATGTTGACTGGAATGTCACGGCAAGGTTTAACCATCCCTTCATCAAAATTTTTGAAGAAGAGCGCGAACTCACCGTTATGCTGCTGATTGACGTTAGCGGGTCGAACGATTTCGGGACCAAAACCGCCACAAAAGAGGAAATTATCACCGAAATTGCCGCCGTTATTGCATTTTCAGCCATTCAGAATAACGACAAAGTCGGTGTGGTTTTTTTCAGCAATAAAATTGAGAAATTTATCCCTCCCAAGAAAGGGTCGTCTCACATCCTTAGAATTATTCGTGAATTGGTGGACTTTAAAACTGAAAACCAGGGAACTAACATCAGCGAAGCCCTGAAGTTCCTCACCAACGCCATCAAGAAGAAATGCACTGCGTTCATCATTTCTGACTTTGTTGACAAAAATTTTGCCGACGCTATTCAGATTGCCAACACCAAGCACGATGTAATGGCTATAAGGTTGTATGACCCGCGCGAAACCGAACTTCCCAATATGGGCATGGTAAAATTCAAGGATGCCGAAACCGGGCAGAACATCTGGGTGGATAGCTCAAACCCTAAAACCAGGCAGCTCTATAAGGAGTGGTTCATCAATAATGAGAAATTCATAAAATCAGCATTTACGCGCAGTGGCGTGGATTCTGCTCACATCAGGACAGATGAGGATTACGTGAAACCCTTGGTTGGAATGTTCAAAAAAAGAGAGTCAAGATTGTAATGCAGATGGATAGAGAAGAAAATAGGATGATGAACGCTGTGAAAACTGCTTTAACTCTGGTTTTCCTGGCTTTATTGGGCTTTGGGTCAATGGCTCAGGAGGTGCAGTTTAGCACCCGGTTGGATACCAGCAACATTCTCATCGGCGATCAGGTGAACTACCGAATGCAACTGCGCATTCCGCAGGGTTACCCGTTTGAGTGGCCGAGGCTGGCTGATTCATTAACCAGCAAAGTAGAAATCCTTTCGATGGGTACAATTGATACAGTTGCCGGCAAGGATGGTTTTATTACTGTTAATCAGGTTTTTACAATCACATCATTCGATACCGGTTATTATCTTATTCCGCCTGTTGCTATCAAATACAAGGAAAGCAACCAATCGGACGAAATTCTGATGACGGAGTCGGAGCCATTTCTGCTTAACGTCTTTTCCATTCCGGTTGATTTGTCTCAACCCATCAAACCCATTAAAGGACCCATCGCAGTGCCAATTACATTCCGGGAAATTCTTCCCTGGATTTTGCTCGTTCTGGCTGTGGGTGCTATTATCTGGTTTTTTGCAAAACGGAAGAAAAAAGCAGCACCGATAACCATTTTCAAACCAAAACCCAAGTTGCCTCCGCACGTGATTGCTATGGATGAACTGGAAAAACTGAAGAGGGAAAAACTGTGGCAGCAGGGATTCATCAAAGATTATTATAGCCGTTTGTCTGAAGTCATCAGGCAATACATCGAGGATCAATATTCCATTCCGGCCATAGAGTCAACCACTTACGACACCATGCAACTGGTCAGAAGAAAAGGGTTGGGATTGGAAGCCATCAAAATCCTTCAGGATTTGCTCGAACTGGCGGACCTGGTAAAATTTGCCAAAGCCAAACCGTTGCCTTCAGAGCACGATCATAGTATGAATTCTGCCGTAAGATTTGTAAAAATCACTTCGCCGGTCTTTTCAGCCAGCGAAATCCTGCCGGAGAACGATAAACCATCATCAGATGCTATTGAAAAAAGTGATTCAGGACAACAAAACACCGTAAACCAATAAATTCAATTGGCTGACATGTTTAGAGAATTTCAATTTGCCAATCCGGAGTACTTCTACATCCTGCTGGTCATCCCGGTGATGATTGCCTGGTATTGGTTTAAAAATAACCGTAGCAAGGCGGAAATCAAAATTTCCACTTCTCTCCCTTTTGCAGCAGTGAAGAGATCCTACAAGCAGTACCTCTATCACCTTCTCTTCTTGCTGCGGATTTTAGCCATTGCATTGCTTGCTGTTGCGTTGGCGCGGCCGCAGTCCACCTCGAGCAGCCAGGATGTCTCCATCGAAGGTATTGATATTGTTTTGGCGCTTGATATCTCGGGAAGTATGCTTGCCGAAGATTTCACCCCAAACCGTATCGAAGCTGCCAAGGAACTGGCCATCGAGTTTATCAGCGGCCGTCCGGGCGACCGGATCGGGCTGGTGGTTTTTGCAGGGGAAGCCTTCACACAGGTTCCGCTTACCACAGATCACCGTGTTCTGAGTGAGATGTTCAAAAAAATCAAAACCGGTATGATCGAGGATGGAACTGCCATTGGTGACGGCCTCGCAACCGCTGTGGCAAGGCTTGTTGAAAGTTCGGCCGTTAGTAAAGTGATAATCCTGCTCACCGATGGTGTTAACAATATGGGCGTGGTTGATCCGCTTTCTGCCGCCGAAATTGCAAAGCTCAAGAAAATAAGGGTTTACAGCGTTGGTATTGGGAGCATGGGAACTGCCCCTTACCCGATGCAAACCCCGTTTGGAATCAGGTACCAGAACGTGCCTGTTGAAATTGATGAAGACCTGCTGCGAAATATTTCAGCCGATACCGACGGTAAGTATTTCCGGGCTACAAGCAACTCCAAACTAAAAGAGATCTACGAGGAAATTGATAAGCTGGAGAAATCAAAAATAGACGTTACCGAGTTCTATAAAAAACACGAGGAATTCCTCCGGTTTGCGCTGATAGCGCTGGCAATTTTCGTGCTCGAGATGATTCTGAAATATACATTTTTCCGAACAACACCTTAATTTAAACCTTATTAGCTGATATGCAGATTTTCAGATTTGGCAATCCGGATTTTTTTTGGGCGCTGCTGCTGATACCGCTCTTCATCATCATTTTTGCATGGATGATGTACCGGAAAAAGAGCGCCCTGAAACGATTCGGCGATTATCAGTTCATCAAACGACTGATCCCTGATATTTCATCGAACAGGCTGATTTTCAAATTTATCCTGTTGATGGTTGCTTACGTGCTGATTATTATTGGTTTGGCAAATCCGCAAATTGGCTCCAAACTCGAAAAGATAGAGCGTAAAGGGATTGACCTGGTCATCGCCATAGATGTTTCGGAGAGTATGCTTGCGCAGGACATCAAGCCAAACAGGCTTCAACGTGCCCGCCAGGCAATTTCCCGGATGGTTGATGAGCTGGGGAACGATCGGATAGGTATTGTGGTTTTTGCCGGAAAAGCTTACACACAGCTTCCCATAACTACCGATTATTCAGCCGTCAGGATGTTTGTATCAAATATCAGTACCGAGATCGTTCCAGTCCAGGGTACTGCGATAGCCGAAGCCATCAACCTGGCGGTGGACCTTTTTGATGAGAGTGAAACCGAAAAAGCAATCATTGTTATCTCCGACGGTGAAGACCATGAAGGCGATGTGGTGCAGGCCGCCAAAAATGCCGTGGAGAAAAATATCCGCATCTATACCATCGGTATGGGATTGCCTGATGGCGCCCCGATCCCGATAATAGACCGCACCGGAATGCAGCAGGGTTTCAAACGCGATCGGAACAACAACACGGTAATCTCGAAGCTCGATGAGAATATGCTGAAAAGCATTGCCGAAGCCGGCAATGGTAATTATGTGAGAGCCAACAATACGCAGGTTGGCCTGCGAATCATTTTTGATGAAATTTCGCAACTCGAAAAAACAGAATTCGAATCCCGTATGTTTACAGATTACGAAGACCGATTTCAGTATTTCCTGGCGCCGGCGCTTTTATTGCTGCTGATCGAATTTCTAATCTTTGAACGCCGAAGCCGGAGATTCAGGAAGGTGAATATTTTTGGAGAAAATAAACTTACAATCTAAGGGTTCTTATCACTATGATATTGAAAAACAGGAAATTATTTTACCAGACATTGTTTTTCCTTCTGGTCATGAACCTCATTGATCTTGGTTTAATGGCACAAGCCGAAAACCGGTTCATTCGCCGTGGTAACAGCGCTTTTGAACGTGGAGAATTTAACGAGGCGGAGATTGATTACAAAAAGGCGCTGGAGAAAAACAATTCATCAGCAGTTGGCAAGTTCAATCTTGGCAGCTCCATTCATGAGCAGAAAAATTACGAAGAAGCCGCAACCATTTTCGAAAGCCTTTCTCGCCTCAATCTGCCGGCAGAAAAGCGCGCAAAAAGTTTTCACAACCTGGGCAATTCGCTGATGAACATGCAACAGTACGGGCCTGCTGTTGATGCCTACAAAAACGCTCTTCGTTTAAATCCCTCCGACACCGATACAAAATACAACCTGCTTTACGCTCAGCAAATGCTTAAACAGCAGCAGAACCAGCAAAATCAGAACCAGGATCAGAACAACGATCAAAATCAGGATCAACAGCAGAACCAGGATCAGCAGCAGCAGCAGCAGGACCAGGATCAGCAGCAGCAACAAAATCAGCAGCAGGAAGGCCAGCAGCAGGATAGCAGGCAGGAACAGGCACAGGGGCAACCCAAACAAATCTCGAAGGAAGATGCCGAGCGAATGTTGCAGGCTTTGCAGGATCGTGAACGGAAAACCCTTGAAAAACTGAAGATGGAGCAATTGAAAAATGCAAAAAGAGCAAAAACCGAAAAGGACTGGTAAATTTGTTTGGATAGTAATCAGATTGGTCAGCGATAAATGAAAAAATATTTCTTCAAAATTGGTTTCTTAATTCCTACGGCGATTATCGCCTGGCTGGCTATAATGCCTGTAAAGTCTGCGGCGCAGGAGCCGCAGTTTACTGCCTCTGCCAAATCAGTGGTAGTTGTTGGCGAACGCTTTCAGCTGCAATACCGTTTCACAGCCGAAGGACAGGGTTTCAGGGGGCCGAACATAGCGGATTTCGATGTTCTGAATGGCCCGTCAACCTCAACAAGTTCGAGTGTCCAAATAATCAATGGGCAGGTATCAAGAGAAGTCAGCTACACGTTCTCCTACATTTTGTCTGCCAGGCGGGAGGGCAGTTTTACGATTCCCCCGGCCACAATCAATTTTAACGGAAAGCAGTACACTTCAAACCCGGTAACGGTTCAGGTACATGCCGGAGGACAAACCACGCCAGGCGGACAGGGATCATCCTCTCAGCAAGGCAGTCAGCAGAAATCATCAAGTGAGGAGGTGGACGTTTTTCTGCGGGCGGAAGTCAACAACTCGTCTCCTTTTATTGGCGAACAGATGATTATCTCCTACAAGCTCTATTTTAATAACCAGATAGCCGGGCACGATGGCTTTCAAAAGATTTCTTCGTTCCCGGGTTTTTGGGTAAAAAATCTTTTCCCTAATCAGCGTGAAATTCCGACAACAACCGAAAACTTCAGAGGCAAGCAGTATAATGTTGCCGAAGTTCGTAGGTTTGCAATTTTCCCGCAACGCGCCGGCCCGATTGAAATTCAGCCCCAGGAGAGCGAAATTACGGTCAGGTTGCGGACAGAATCAAAACGAAAAACCTCCGACCCTTTCTTCGACAGCTTTTTCAACGATCCCTTCTTCAGCAGTCGTTACAGCGACATAAGTAAAAAATTATCCTCCAACAGCCTGACTATTAATGTAAAACCCCATCCAACGAAGGACAGACCAGAAAATTTCAGCGGCGCTGTGGGCAAATTCACCCTGCAATCTCAGATTGATAAAACTGAAGTAAAAGCCAACGAACCCATTTCCATCAAACTGACTGTTACAGGCAGCGGGAACATTGAACTTTTTGACCTTCCGAGGATTGAATTTCCCCGCGACTTCGAGGTTTTTGACCCGGAAACCAAATCGGATATCAAAGTTACAACCTCAGGAGTTTCAGGAAACCGGGTTTTTGAATACCTTGTAATACCCCGCAATCCTGGTAATTTCAAAATCCGTCCGATAGAGTTTTCATCATTTGACCCATCAACGGGAAATTATTCCGTTCAAAAAACTCCTGAGTATAACATTACTGTGGAGCGTGGTGATGGTACATCATCTGTGGTTACCTACAGCGGAACTGTTCGTCAGGAAGGAATTCAGATCATCGGGTCTGATATCCGGCACATCAAACTTCCGCCCTACCAGCTTCGCCCGATAGGTTTGTATTTTTTCAGATCCAATGGTTATTACCTTGCGCTAATAGTTCCATTTTTGCTCTTTGTTGCCGTACTCATCATCTGGCGAAAAGAGATGAAAAAACGCCGGAACGTGGAACTGATGAAGAACCTGAAAGCGACAAAAATTGCCCGGAAACGCCTGAAACTGGCATCTAATTTTCAAAAACAGGGGAAAGAAAGCGAATTCTACATTGAAATTTCGCGTGCTTCATGGGGCTACCTAAGCGATAAACTAAGTATCCCGGTATCTGAACTTTCGATGGACAACGTAAGAGTGCGCCTCTCTGCAAAGGGCTTGCAGGAGGAGACCATCAGCCAGTTTATCGAAACCCTCAACCAGACCGAATTTGCCCGTTTTGCCCCCGGAGCCAAGGAGGAAAATATGGAACGGATTTATAACGGAGCGCTTGAAATTATCACCAAAATTGAAAAGGAACTAAAATAGCAGCTGAACCATGAAGAAGAGTCTGATACTGATTTTCCTGTTTGCGGCTACTCATCTCATCGCCAACGACAATCTCCTGCTGATGGAGCAGGCTAATAAGTACTATGATGGAAGTGAATATGCTGCTGCTGCCGAAACCTATGAAACCATCGTCAGTAATGGCCTCGAATCTGCCGATCTTTACTTCAACCTGGGCAATGCATACTTCAAACTGAACAACCTGCCAATGGCCATTTTTAATTATGAAAAGGCCAGAAAAATTAACCCCCACGACGATGATGTCCTTCACAATCTGCAGATTGCCAACAGCAGAATCATTGATAAAATTGAACCCGTACCGCAGTTTTTCCTTTTTCAGTGGTGGGACATATTGGTCAAATCGAGATCAATGGAGCAATGGGGGAGGATAAGCATTATCGCATTCATTTCATTTTTGGTGATGGCGCTGATTTTTCTGCTTGCCAGGATCGTCAGGTTAAAAAAAGCCGGCTTCTGGTCAGGTATGGCGTTTCTTGCCATTTTTATCCTTTCACTTATCCTGGCCAACCAACATTACCAATCAATTCACAACCGCACCGAAGCGATAATTTTCACACCAACCGTTACCGTGAAAAGCTCTCCCAGGGAAAACAGCACAGATATTTTTGTAATTCACGAAGGGATTAAAGTTCAGATCACCAATCAGTTGGGGGAATGGTACGAGATCAAAATTCCTGATGGAAGTAAAGGCTGGATACTAGAAAAGGATTTTAGGAAGATATAAAAAATGCCCCGAAGAGGGGCATTTAAGTTTGTATTATCGCTGACTACCATTCAATTACAGACCAAATTTTGATTTCAAGTCAGCGGGTAACCCTTTTTTATTGAGTACCGCGAAAGCCGTGTTGAGTTTTACGAAGGAAGGGGAAAGATGCAACATTTTGTCTCCCGCTTCGCAGACTCTTTTAGCCATCAGGTATTCGGCTCCGTTTTTGTCCTTACTGATCCCGTAAACCAGCAAGTAACTCTGTTCAGCTTTCGCTGCTGCATCAAATGAAGCCTGACGATCGGAAGCAGAGACTTCTTTCTCGGGCAGTGGTATGAAATTCTTCTCTTCACCATCTTTCACTTTCGTCAGGTCGGTAATTTTCCCTGCGGGAACCAGCGCAACCTGTTCTTCAGCAAAAATCATTTCAGCAGGTACAGTTCCATACCAAATAACTGTAAACCCGCCATTTACGGCTGATTTCACCGAGTTTAGCAGGTTGTCAGCGCTCACATTATAGGCCTGGGTTTTACTCCAGTTGTTTTTAGCTGTCAGCACAATTTTCGAGTCCATGCTGCTCTTGCCGTCCGACGTAAGCGTAACATAATCAGCAGCATTCAATCCGGAGGCCTCAGCAAATGATTTCGGAGTGTAATCCTTACCGTTGTAAGGAAAACTAATGCGGGTTTCGCCCAGGTAACGCGATAAAGAAGCATCAAAGGTGTTTTTCCAGTTTTCGGTGAAATTGCCACCCTCCTTGGTCATCACCATGTGCAGGGTAGCACGGATAATAGCATCCATCTCTCCGGATGAGGCGTTTTCGGGTTGATAATCAGACTTCATGAACATATCTTCGGGCGCCATCCCGTAATTTGTCATCAGGGTAAAAACATCCTGCGGAATGCCCTTTTCGTCAACCCGGGTTTCTCCTTTAGATGTAAGATGAGCATCGGCTTTCAACCGGTAAGCATCGGTGATGAAGGTCATTTCGGCCAGGTCAATTTCCGGTTTTCCGTTTTTGATCCATTCGGCCTCAAGCAAAGCGGTTCCGGCGCTGGCCCAGCATGATCCGATCCTCTGAAAATCCTTCGAAGGCGTGGTTTTGATCTGTTTTACCGGCTTTAGATCATAGTATTTCTCCTGGCCGTTGGCAACCAGGGCAATACCTGCAAATGCAACGATCAGCAAGGTTAATTTTGGAAATTTCGTCATACTTCTTAATGATATGGGTTAATGTGATTTGGATTAAGATTGAGATGCAAAATTACTACTTAAAGGCCAGGAAGTACCAAAAATTGTGCAAAGCTGAAAAATTCAATTCTGAATCTGACTTTTTAACCGTCATGATTTTTAAACCAGATATGCCGGGCAATGGTGCCGATTCGATCAGAAATTCTTTGTCCTATCCTTACCTGCTATTTAAAATCAATTTATATTGAGTGGAAATTGATTCCGGTATGAGTTTTTTTTTCAATTTTGTTCATTCAAATTTAAAGACGAAATTTTATTTAATTTATTGGTTTTGATGGAGAAAGACAAGGCCGTAAACTGATTTTGATAAACCTAAAACTTGTTTTTAAAGCCTTCCCCGAAAAGGAAAGGTACTTTTGCTAACCATTAATAGAGATGGCGACTGAACAAAAATCAGCGGGTTTGTCGAAAAACAGTATTTTAGTGCCTTGTTTTACAAGCAAAATCGAATTCAACAATAAAAAATTATACTAATCAAATTTTCGAAACATGAAACGTAAACTTTTACAATTGAGCTTATTAGTGTTAGTGTTTGCGACGACAGGGCTCATTGTTGCATTTGGTTACACCGACAAGGATCAGCCGGGCGCTTCGAAAAGCGACAATGTTGACTTTGCCGGGGCAAGCGAGTACCTGCAACAAATGAGAAGCAATCAGATCACGGGCGATATCAACCCGTTTGATGTACTCTCTGCCAGGCAACAAGCTGAGGGGATGCAGTTTAAATCAGGAAATGCTTTGGGGCTCAACTGGGTTGACCTGGGTCCTGACAATGCTCCGGGCCGGGTAAGGGCGTTGATTTTTGACAAAAAAGATGCATCAGCAAAAACACTGATCTCGGCTGGCGTAACCGGCGGTTTATGGAAAACAACAAACCTCGGCGCCACATGGAATAAAATCAACACAGCCAATCAAAACCTTTATGTCACCTGTATGGTGCAGGCTGAAGACGGAACGATTTACGCCGGAACCGGTGAGTATTTCTGCACAACGGCCGAGACCTACACAGGTGGACTTGTTGGAACTGGAATCTATAAATCCACTAACGCTGATGTTTTTACACTCATCGGCCAAACCAAACCTGTCCCAACAGCGCTGAGCGATACTGTTGACTGGGCTTATATTAACAAATTGGCCATCAACAAAAGTACAGGACGGGTTTTCGCAGCTACCAACACCGGCTTGTGGTATTCCGATAACGGCGATAACTGGTCGAAGGTAACGCAATATTATCATGATACCCTTACTTACAATGTTACCCTTGCCATTGACTCAACTGTAAAATGCGATAGTTTTATAGTCGAGAGTGGTAACATCATCATGAACAACCCTCAATTGAATAAAGCAGTTGTTGATACAACCAACTATGTAAAAGTCAAACAAAGTCCCACCCGTACATTAATGCAGTTCGCAAAAATCAATTGCACCGATGTTGAAATTGGCGCTGACGGAACCGTAGTAGCAACTTTCGGTGATATGGTTTTCACAGCTTCCGGCAGCGATTTGATTTTTACCAACCGTTCAGGAACACCCTCCAACCCCAATCTGATTTCGAGGGAAAACAGAAATTACACTACAAAGCTAATTGCAGTGGATACTTTGAACAACACTGCAAACCGCACCGTAACATTTAATCAACTCACCAACTACGTTCCGGATCCGGCATTAGGCCGCCCAAGTCCATTGTCCAACAATCCCGGACGTTCCAATGTTGCTTTTGCACCCAATGATGCAACGGGCAACCTGATTTACGCTGTCAGCACCCAGGCTGGATTCCTCTATAACGCATATCTCTCTGAAGATAAAGGTGAAACCTGGAGAGTAATCTTCCCGGGTGGCTCAACTACACTCAGGCCATTTGCCGGAACAGCTTGCTACAACAACACGCTTGAAGTTTTTCCGAACGATAATTACAAAGTACTTATCGGTGGATTAACCATGTGGATGGGCACCCAGATCGGTACAACAGGATTTTTCGACTGGGGATTGGGACCAGTTACCGCATTTTTACCAGCCGGTCATCATGTGTATGCTTTCCAGCCGGGAACAAACAACAAGTTGGCTGTAGCAACAAACCGCGGAGTCTATTTTGGAACAGTTGGCACTCAGAACAACGAGTTTACAAGTATCAGCCGTAATCTTGCCACCACTCAAAGTTATACAGTTGGTAGCGGTGGTCTCAAAAGAAAAGTGTTAACCGGCACACAGGGAGATGGAACATGGTTTATCAGTGGGCAAGGTAATACAACCAGGGCAGGCACCAAGATTGAGGTTTCAAACGGCGGTTCCTGTGCAATTTCGGTGATCAATCCCAACGCATTCATTTACAGCACAAGTACAGGCGTAATCGAGCGTTCGGACGATGAGGGACAAAATACATCCTTCAACTTCGCCGCTCCAACATCCCAGCTTTTCATAACCCCAATTGCTTTATGGGAAGACTTTGAAAGTCAGAATTCAAGAGATTCCATCACTTTTAAAGCAAAACAGAATTATAATGCCGGCGATGTGATTGTTTGCCGCAGCGGTAATGCCGGTTTTGGTCTTGATGCCGGCTATCCGTTTACGCATGTTCTTTTAAATGATCTGGCTGAAGGTGATTCAGTCAGGATAAAAGACATCATCCAGTCGAAGTTATTCGTTGCAACCCACAACACTGTTTATCTTACCAAGGATGCTGTGAAATTTAATAAGGATACCGAATGGTGGCAGATTGCAACTATCGTTGCTGCCAATGGTCAACCCTCAGCAATTGCCTATTCAAAAGATGCCAACTATCTGTTTATTGGCACCAAAACCGGAACCATCTACAGAATTTCAAACATAGCTCTTGCTTACAATTACGACAGAGCTGACATCAGAAGTCCTTACTGCATTATATCAACGGACATTATTCAGATTCCGGCATTCCAGGGCAGATTCATAACCTCAATTGCAGTTGATCCTCAAAACAGCAACAACGTGCTGGTAACTTTGGGTAATTATGGAAACCAGGCCTATATTTATCGCTCCACAAATGCACTTGCTTCTCCATGGTCAGGAGTAACTTTTACTGATGTCACAGGCGACCTTCCAAAAAGCCCGGTTTACTCCTCAATCATCGAAATGAACGATTCCAACAAGGCCATAATTGGTACTGAGTATGGCGTTTACACAACTGATGGGCTTGGAAATGCAGGTGTTTCATGGACATCTGAAAACCAGGGTGTTGGCATGATTCCAGTATTCCAGCTAAAACAACAAACCATTTACAAAGATGAATTTGTTATCCCAAGTGAAGATCCAACACAACCTCCATTGGTTTATCCGCGGGTGGATAACTGGGGAACAATCTATATGGCAACCTATGGAAGGGGAACCTTCAGAGATGACAGCTTCTTTGTTGGAGTTGAGGAACTTGTTGCTCCGGTCAAAAAATCAATATCCACGGCCAGCATCCATCCTAACCCGGTTCATGGCGAATCAGTAGTAACCTTCAGGCTTACCCAAAAGAGTGAAGTCAGTGTTTTTGTCTACAACATGAATGGAAATCTTGTCAGGGAATACAATGCCGGACCAAGGCTTTCCGGCGAAAATAGCTTTACTCTGGACTGCACCGGACTCCCAGGTGGCGCCTACCTGGTGAAGATTGCTGCCGGTAACGAAATTCTGAGCGCTAAAATGATTGTCCGTTAAATCTACAAGTAACAATAAACCAAATAGATAATCCAATGAAAAGATATATTTTAACCGCAGTATTTCTCATTACGGCCACCATAATGATGGCTCAGATTAAAGTTGAACCCCCCGTATTGGTTGCTCCCAATAATGCTGCCACCAATCAGATGCCCGATTTATTGCTCGATTGGAATGCAGTTATCGGTGCTGTTAAATATGAACTTCAGTTAAGTGAAAATGCCGGCTTTACCGCGATTGTTCTCGATTCGATTACTGATGTTACAGCCATTAAAGCAAGTTTATTGAAGTTTACCCAGCAATATCACTGGCGGGTTCGTTCATGGTACGAGGGAGATATTTCCTCAAACTGGTCAGATGCTCGTTCTTTTACGATTTTTACAAAGTTTGATTTATTCAGACCGAACGACAACGCCACAAACCAGGTTCCCAACGCAAACCTGCAATGGCGCGACAGGGTAGGAGCAAATCCGATAACTGGTGTATCATATTTTGAAATTCAGATTGATACCGTCAATACCTTCGATTCACCAGAACTTCATGATTTTACGGTTGCATCTGGTATCTTTGAAAAAAGAATGGCAAACCTTCTTTTTGGCACAAAGTATTTCTGGAAAGTAAGAACCGGCCACGAAAACAGCATTTCCAACTGGAGCGATGTAAGAAGTTTCACAACAGTCAATGCTGTTGTTCCTCAAAGGCCAAACAACAACTCACTGAATAATGACCTCAACACCAACTTCAGATGGGAGGCCATTACGGGCATTGCTAAATACGAGTACCAGGTGGATGTTGATGCAGACTTCAGTGCTCCGATGGTTGAACTGACTGAGAATAATATCGAACCAGCGAAGAACTTGTTTTATGGAACACAGTATTTCTGGCGTGTCAGAGCACGTCACACAAGAGATACCACCAACTGGTCACCTGTTTGGAACTTTACCACGTTCACCAGTCCGGCTTTAACTTTCCCGGCTGATGCTGACACTGGAATTGTGCTGCGTCCGCAACTTCGTTGGGGACAGATCAAGGGTACCATAAAATATGAGGTCAATCTTAGTAAAGATCAATCCACACTGGCAGATCACAAGTTTTACAAGGACGCCAGCGATGCTGAACTGCCGCACCTTAATGTTGCACCAGACCTGGAAGCATCTTCAGTATATTACTGGAGAGTGCGTGCTATGAGTGCCATAGACACCAGCGACTTCAGCCCGGTTTGGTCGTTTACAACTGCCGCTCCTGTTGGTATCAATGAATATTTCGGCAACGCTGAGGTGAGCATTTACCCGAATCCGGCAATGAGTATGTTGAATCTCTCAATCAACAGCCATCAGTTTGCCAATGTCGAACTGGTGATTTACGATCTGTTGGGACAGGCTATTGTTAAACAAAACCTGGTGATAAAATCTGGTTTAAATGAGAATCAAATCAACGTAAATGATTTATCCAACGGGATTTACATGCTTAAAATGATGAATGGCGAGCAGGTGTTTACCAAGAAAATCGTGATCAGCAAATAAGTGTTTGATAAAACCCAACAATAAAAAAAGCCGCTCTTCATTGTAAGTGCGGCTTTTTTTATTGCTATCGGATTTCTGTTTGGTCTAACTTCCCAATGTTGCCACCATAACAGCTTTAATAGTGTGTAATCTGTTCTCGGCCTGATCGAAAACAATCGAATGAGCTGACTCAAAAACCTCTTCGGAAACTTCCATTTCCGGAATGCCGAATTTCTGAAAGATTTGCTCACCTACCTCGGTTTCACGATTGTGAAATGCCGGCAGACAGTGCATGAATTTTACATTAGGGTTACCGGTTTTTCTTACCATATCCATGTTTACCTGGTAAGGAATCATCATCTTGATCCTGCGATTCCACTCCTCTTCCGGCTCTCCCATCGAAACCCAAACATCAGTGTAGAGGAAATCAACGCCTTTTACGCCCTCTTCAACACTGTCGGTGAGAGTTATTTTTGCTCCGGTATCTTTGGCAATTTCCCTGCATTTTTCTACCAGTTCAGGTGCAGGAAGCAACTCTTTTGGAGCTACTGCCCTGAAATCCATACCCATTTTGGCTGCACCCACCATCAGCGAGTTACCCATGTTGTTGCGGGCATCGCCAAGATAAGCGTAGGAAACATGGTGCAATGGTTTATCAGAGTGCTCGCGCATGGTGAGGAAGTCGGCGAGTATCTGGGTTGGGTGAAACTCGTTTGTCAGGCCGTTCCAAACCGGCACTCCGGCGTATTTACCAAGTTCTTCAACGATTTCCTGACCGTAACCCCGGTACTCAATCCCGTCATACATTCTACCCAGAACCCTTGCTGTATCTTTCATTGATTCTTTTTTGCCCATCTGCGATCCGGAAGGTCCCAGGTAGGTGATCTGAGCGCCCTGGTCGAAAGCTGCTACCTCAAAAGCGCAACGTGTGCGGGTAGAATCTTTGGCAAAAAGCAGCACAATGTTTTTCCCTTTCAACCGCTGCTGTTCGGTTCCGGCATATTTAGCCTTTTTCAGATCAGCCGAAAGGTCGAGTAAAAATCTGATCTCCTGTGGTGTGAAGTCAAGTAACTTCAGAAAATTCCTGTTTCTTAAATTGAAAGCCATAATTTATTTTTTTTGGTGAAAATGATTTCTGTAAAATGGTAAGTAGTTAAAAGTCAAACAAAATAGGGATTTGCCTAATGGCGGTGCAAACGTGCTCAAAGCATTAATTTTAGTACCTTATTTTTCAAATTCGTGTATTTTTTATCAGAATTTTCTGCCGAATGCATCCATAGGAAAATGACCAATGTCAAAAGACAAATACCTGTCTGCCACCAGGCAGGAATACGAAATTTCAAAAATTCAATTACCAAACTCGTCCAGATTCATGGCTGTTTTCACTGTTTGCATCTTTGATCTTTTGTACATTGAGATTTATTTGAGATTTGTTTATTGTGTTTTGTAATTTCTGGCTTGCCCAGGTTAGGGTTTAGACGATCACTACCCTGGTTCCGCCGTTATCAATTCCCAGCTTGGTGGTTTTGGTTATGATGGCGTCCTTTCCGCTGTGCTCCACAAAATAGATAGCTGCCCTGATTTTTGGTGCCATACTGCCTTCAGCAAAGTGACCTTCGGCGAGATATCTTTTGGCATCAGCGATACTCAGACGGTCGAGGGTCTTTTCCTGCGGGGTGTTGAAGTTCAGGCATACTTTAGGCACATCGGTGAGAATGAAGAACTTATCGGCATTGATCTGGGCTGCAAGAAGTGCTGAAGCGAGGTCTTTGTCAATTACAGCATCAATTCCCTGCAATTTGTTTTCTGCAGCATAAAATACCGGAATACCGCCACCGCCAACTGCAACGACGATCGTACCTTCGCGTGCGATTTTTTCGATGGATTTTTTATTGCCAATTACCAATGGTCTTGGCGATGCCACCACCTTGCGCCAGCCTCTTCCCCGGGGATCTTCGGCAAATACAGATTTAGTTTCAGCGGTAATTTTATCGGCATCCTCTTTTGGATAGTATGGGCCAATTGGTTTAGTTGGTTTTTCAAATGCCGGGTCGTCTTTATTCACCAAAACCTGAGTGATAATCGTAATGATGTCGCGGTCAAGATCCTTCTGCATCAGCACGTTTTTCAGCTGCTGTTCAAGAACATAGCCAATAAAACCCTGTGAATACGCCACACAAATGTCGAGCGGCATTTCGGGCAGGCCATAAAGTTTGTTACCGGCTATATTATTCAGCATCAGATTACCGACCTGTGGTCCGTTTCCGTGGGTAATCACAAGATTGTAGTTTTTTTCCTGGATCAGTGTGACCAGTTTCTCACATGTTTCGTAAGCATTTTTTTCCTGCTCGTCAATGGTGCCGACCTGCCCTCCTTGTAAAAGAGCATTTCCACCAAAAGCTACTACAGCCAATTTCTTCATAAATGTAATCAGTTAAAAAATTTAGCTGCAAAATTAGTCAAAATCCCATGATAACAAAGGATTACAGGTTCAACATACACCAGGATTTCTGCTGGCTGCCTGCCATTATGAAGCTATCTTGAAATTACCAACAGGACCATCCGCTGTACCTCTTGATTTTACTTTGATTCAGCGAACCCGGATCTCGCCAATTCATCAAAATGACCTACTTTTGGTTGGAAATTGTAAAGCATTTTCCAATGAAGATTAAATCATTGATCAGTTTTGTCCTTGCCCCGGTAATTTCACTTTCCATTATCTTTTTCATTGATCTTGATCCAGGCAATCCTGCAGTTTCGGCAACGCTTGCAGTGGCATTGCTGATGGCTGTCTGGTGGGTAACCGAGATCATTCCGCTGGCAGTAACATCGCTTTTGCCGGTGGCGCTGTTTCCATTGTTAGGGATAATGAATGGCAAGGATGTTTCGATGACTTATTTCAATGATGTAATCTTCCTCTTTATCGGTGGTTTTGTTATTGCACTTGCCATGCAAAGGTGGGATCTGCACAAACGGATTGCCCTGAATATTCTGGTAATGACCGGCATGAGCCCGGCCCGCATCCTGCTTGGTTTTATGCTGGCCACTGCTTTCCTCTCGATGTGGATTTCCAACACAGCCACTGCGATGATGATGATCCCGATTCTGCTTTCCATCATCAGGAAACTGGAAGAGATTATTGACCAAAAGACGATTGCAAAATACACGATCGGATTGTTACTCGGGGTTGCCTACAGTGCATCCATAGGCGGAATCGCAACATTGGTCGGAACTCCGCCAAATCTCTCATTTGCCCGGATTTTTCATATCTATTTTTCGGAAGCGCCCGAGATCTCTTTTACCCGATGGTTTTTATTTGCATTCCCAATTGCCGTCATTATATTTATCATTGCCTGGCTCTATCTATACTTCATGTTTAAACCTTCAAAGGAAAGCTGGGTGAATGTGGACAACAAAACGCTGAAGGATCAATTGCATGCATTAGGGCCGATGGCGTTTGAAGAGAAACTGGTTTTTGTCAATTTCCTGGCTGTGGTGATTCTATGGCTTTTCAGGATTGATATTGTTTTTGGCTCCTTTACCATTCCGGGCTGGTCTGATTTTTTTCCGCTGAGTAATTTTATTACCGATGGCACAGTGGCAATTTTTATTGCTGTTATCCTTTTTATTTTGCCGGCCGGCAAAGGAAAAAATGACCGCATCATGGATTGGAAAACCGCCCGGGGTTTGCCCTGGAATATTATTCTGCTGTTTGGTGGTGGGTTTGCTCTGGCATCAGGGATAAAGGAGTCGGGGTTATCAGCCTGGTTTGGCGCACACCTTGCATGGGTTGCTGATTATCATGTAATTATCGTGATTTTCGTAATTGCAATTCTGATAACTTTTTTAACCGAACTCACCTCAAACACAGCTACTACCGAAATGATCCTGCCCATCCTGGCCGGCATAAGCATTTCAGCCAATATTCATCCGTTACTATTGATGCTTCCGGCAACGCTATCAGCCTCAATGGCTTTCATGCTTCCGGTAGCCACACCCCCCAATGCCATAGTTTTTAGTACCAACTCCCTTAGAGTGGCCGATATGGCCAGAGCCGGACTTTTTCTAAACCTAGTCGGAGCAGTGGTGATTACGCTGATGACCTACCTGCTTGGAACATGGATGTTCGATATCAACATCGGGGAACTGCCAACCTGGGCAATTTCAGGGAAGTAGTTCATTTTGAGAGAGATATTAATACTCCAGCGTCAGCCCAAATTTTTGCTTTAGGTCTGAAACAGCCGGATTTTTGGCTATAAAATGCTGGTAAATCTCATCGGGTTTGTAGGGTCTGGCCTGGTTGACAGCTGCATTCACCGTTACTTTTAAACGGATAAATCCATTGTTGAGTTCATCTCTTAAAAAAGCTACCAGTTCACTTTTTTTGCTGTAAATCTCTTTCTCCTGAATGGTGTTGGATACCTCGAAGTTAACTTCAAAATCATCGCCAATCTCAGGTTTGGTAACAATGAGAGTGCTGTATAAATTGGGGTTGGTTGTCGAAATTTTTGCCGCAAATTCGTTCCAGGCCCTTTGCAGGCGGTCAGGATGAATTTTTTTTGCCGTCAAAAATTCTTCCGACTCAAAATCAAAGGTCTCTGTCTCTTCGCCCTCCTGATTATTGCTCTTTTCGCTGAGATCATCTTTTATGGAGATAGTAGAAGGAATATAGGCTACCTGCTTTGTTTCGCCTGCTATTGTTGGTTGCGCGGGTTTTGCCTGTGGCTCAGATTTTTGAACAGACGGTGGTGATGGTGTTGGTTTGAATGCCTGAACCGGAGGCAGCGTTTGCTGCGGTGGACGGGCGGCTGAGGGTTCAGTTTTTTTTTCCGGAATCATTGGCGGTGCGACAGTTTTCGGAACTACTGTCAGCGATTCATTCACCGAAGCAAGTTGCATCAGCGAAATTTCGATGTGCAGCCGCTTGCTGTTGCTGGTTTTGTAGTTGAAATCGGCCTTTTGCACGATGTCGAGCGCACGGATCAAAAATTTGGGCGAACATCGTGCAGACTGCGCGAGATAACGTTCCTTGATTCTCTCACCCACTTCGAGCAGGTCAACGGTTTTGGTATCGGTGCAAACCAATAAATCGCGAAAATGAGCGCCAAGCCCCGAAATAAAATGCTGGCCGTCAAAACCCGACTCGATCACTTTATTAAAGGTGAGCAGGCAGTCGTATATATTTCCTTCGAGAATGAAGTCGGTGACTTTGAAATAATAATCGTAATCAAGCACATTAAGGTGCTCAACCACAAGTTCGTAATGAAGCTCCTTGCCGGCAAAAGACACTAATTGATCGAAAATCGAGAGGGCATCCCGTAAGGCGCCGTCGGCTTTGTGAGCAATTACCTGCAACGCTTCCGCTTCGGCCTGAACTTGTTCCTTGCGGGCAACAAATTCGAGATGCCTGGCTATGTCGCGGACAGTTATCCTTTTAAAGTCGTAAATCTGGCATCGCGAAAGGATGGTAGGTATGATTTTGTGTTTCTCGGTGGTTGCAAGGATGAATTTAGCGTAATCCGGCGGCTCTTCCAGCGTTTTTAAAAATGCATTGAAAGCCTGCGACGAGAGCATGTGAACCTCATCAATGATATAGACTTTATATTTGACTGCTTGCGGCGGGATGCGCACCTGGTCAACAAGATTGCGGATATCATCTACCGAGCTGTTGGATGCGGCATCCAGCTCGAAAATGTTGAAAGATGCACTGCGGTTGAACGAGAGGCACGAATCGCAGGCATTGCAGGGCTCAATATTTTCATCGAGATTCTGGCAATTGATCGTTTTGGCAAAAATCCTTGCGCAGGTAGTTTTTCCTACTCCCCTCGGTCCGGTAAACAAAAAAGCCTGAGCCAGCGTCTTGTTGCGGATGGCGTTTTTGAGCGTTGTGGTAATATGATCCTGCCCAACAACGGTGTCGAAGGTGGCCGGGCGGTATTTACGGGCTGATACAATGAAATTGTCCATTTTTTCCTCTCAAATAGTGCCCAAAAGTACGCATTTTTTCAGCTTCAGGTCAAATGCAACAGGACGCCGAAAGTGCCGGAATTGTTTACATTTGCCGGTCAAATCATGCGATCATGGTACTCATCTACACGCCGAAAATCACCAAAAGGGTAAACTATATTTTCAAGCTGTATTTTCAGCAATTGTTGAAGATAGGCTTTGAGATTACCTCAAATGCTGATGCTTTCAGGCATTTTGACGGCGCCAGGATCAACTATTCCAAAGAACATTTTGAAAATTGCCTCTCCTTTTACCCAATTGATCTTCTTTTCAAAACAGGCATTGAGGGTCAGGAGATTAAAGCGATTTCTCATCAGGGAACGAAAGCGTTGTACCCGGTTTATGATTCAAAATCTGCATTTCCCTTCGATCCTTTTGCGGCAGCATTTTATCTCGTAACGCGCTACGAAGAGTACCTGCCTTACAAAAAAGATCGTTTCGGCAGGTTTGATGCAAACCAAAGCGCCGCATTTCACCATGGAGTTCTTGACAAACCCTTGATTAACATCTGGGCCTATCAAATTCGGGATCTCCTTCTCCGAAATTATCCAGGTCTAAAGTTCCTGAAAAGAGAGTTTCGATTTAAACCCACCTATGACATTGATGCTGCCTTTGCTTACAAATATAAAGGCTTTGCCCGTTTTACCGCTGCAACACTCCGCGATCTCACAAAACTTGACTTTGCTGAGATCTCTGAGCGATTCAGCGTAATTTTCGGCCGTCAGCCTGATCCTTTTGATACCTACGATTTCCAGCTCACTCTGCAAAAGGAGTATGGACTGCATCCGGTTTATTTCATATTGATTGCCAATTATGGTGAGTATGATAAGAACCTTCCGGTGAATAACCCAAATTTTCAGCGGCTCATCAAATCGCTTTCTGATTATGCTGAAGTAGGAATTCATCCTTCCTTCGATTCCAATACCGGTGTCAAGAAACTCTCAACCGAAGTTGATCGGCTTTCAAGAGTGCTCAACCGCGAGATTACCAAAAGCCGGCAACATTTTTTACGACTCAATTTCCCGGTGACTTACCGCAATCTGATTCAAAACGACATCACCGACGATTACACCATGGGCTATGCCTCTTTGCCTGGTTTTCGCGCAGGAATCAGCGATACTTTCAATTTTTACGACCTTGATATGGAGGTAGAAACTTCATTGCGTGTACACCCTTTTCAGGTGATGGACGGAACGTTGAGAGATTATATGCAGCTGGATACAGATTCCTCTATGGTCGTCATCCGAAAAATGATTGATGAAGTAAAGGCAGTGGACGGAACATTTGTAAGCTTATGGCACAATGAGTCGCTCAGCGACCTGAAACGTTGGGAAGGGTGGCAAAAACTCTATGTGGAGATGATTCGCTACGCGCTCCCCTGATGGCTACAACTCGCCGCTGTCGGCAAACGAGAAGTATTTTTCACCACCCACAATCACATGATCCAGGACATTAATGTCGAGGAAAGCGCCGGCTTCTTTGATTTTTCGTGTGAGTTTGCGGTCGGGTTCGCTTGGGGCCGTGCTGCCGGAGGGATGATTGTGGCCAAGTATTATTGAGGTTGCATTATTTTCGATGGCATGTTTAAAAACCTTTTTGGGATCAACCACAGTTCCGGTAATGCCTCCCTCGCTGATATTCACCGTTTTAATGATTTTGTTGGCCTGGTTGAGTAAAATCACAAAAAAGTACTCGTAATTCGGGTTGCTGATGTACATCTGAATCAGCTCAGCCGCATCGCTGCTTCTCGTTATAGTTTTTCGTTCGATCACTTCAGCGCCGCGTCGCCGGCTACCCAGCTCCAGCGCCGCCACAATCGTGATTGCCTTGGCTTCGCCGATCCCTTTGAATTTTTGTAAATCATTTACCGTAAGCTTCGAAAGCTCAATAAGGTTGTTTTCAACGCTTTTCAGGATGCGTTTTGAGAGATCAACCGCCGATTCCTCCTTGTTGCCGGAGGCAATGAGTATGGCAATCAGCTCGGCGTCGCTCAACGACCCTTTCCCTTTGAGTAAAAGCTTCTCACGTGGCCGGTCATCTTCCGACCAGTCTTTGATGGATTGCCGTCGGTTGTTTTCTTCCATTGAATCAGTTGGTTTAAACAAAAAAAGCCTCTAATGTTGTACACCAGAGGCCGGTCAATATGTTGGTTTAATTCTGTTAAACAGCAGCTACAAGCTTCCTCGAAAGTTTTGATTTGAGGTTGGCAGCTTTGTTTTTATGAATAATTCTGCGCTTGGCATTCTTATCAATCAGCGAAACGATCTTTGGATATTGCTCTTTGGCAACAGCAACGTCGGTAAGCGATCTGAATTTTTTTACTGCATTGCGCATGGTTTTGGCATGATAACGATTGCGCATCTGCTTCATCTTGTTTGCCCTGATCCTTTTCAAGGATGATTTGTGATTTGCCATCTATCTAATCTTTTAAATTTCAGTGTTTTAACTCTAATAAATCAATTGTAGCCGGAAAAATTTCGGGCTGCAAAAGTACAATAGTTTTTCTATTAAACAATAGCTGCCTAATGAAAAAATCTAATTTACAAGGTAACTTTCAAGAATTTTGTCCAGTTCCTCTGGTGTAAAAAGTTTATTCACCACAATTCCGTTTTGGTCAATGAGGAAGGTTCCGGGTAGGTTTTTGATCCCAAAAAACCGAACATCGCGGTCTTTCCAGCTATCAATCACATACACATTATTTTTCCAGGGGTATTTCTTCTCTTTGATGGCCTGTACCCAGGTTGAGCGCTCTTTGTCGAGGCCTATGGCATAAATATCAAATCCCTTCCCGTGCTTGAAATTCTTGTCGCGGTATTTATTGTAAATCTCCTTGTGCTTCTCGTTATCCACGACGCAATGGTGGCAGAGGGAGTTCCACAGCATCACCATCACCATTTTTCCGCGCAGGCTGCTCAGTTTGATCAAAACACTGTCGGGGCTGTAATTCACAAAATCGCCAAGGTCGTTGCCGATTTCGTTGCCAACAAGGATTTCGCCGGTTGATGAAGCCTGGCTGGCTGCGGCATTTTGATTGGGTTTTGGCTGGTTAATCGTAGTTTGTGGCTGGGTTTGCCCGGTCTGGTTGGCTGTTCCGGTGCCGGCCGGTGGAAGCGTTGGCGGCGCTTGCTGCAAACCCGACTGTTCCTGTTGATTTGTTACAACAGATTGATTGGCAGCCTGCTGGGTTTCAGTGTTGGCTTCGCTGGTTTTATTTTCGCTCTGTCCGGTACAAGCTGCCATGCCTGCCGAAAAAATGGCTAATACAATGTAAATCAATATTTTTCTCATATTTTAACCGATTTTTATTGTCATTAAAAATTTGGCCGCAAAAATAGATATTTCTCCCCAATGGTTAAAATGGTTGCTGGCTCGATTTAACTTGATTTAACGGGAAAAAGTCCGGATTCTCCTTAGAGGGAGCGATACTTAGCGCACAATGAGTTTCCTGGAATAATGTGTTCCATCATGGCTGATGTTTACAAGGTACATTCCACTTGGCCAATTTTCGACCTGGATATTCAATTCACTTTGCTGAAAGGACTTTTCAAACATCAACCTGCCTGTGATATTGAAAATACTGACTACCAGCTGAAGTTCGCTTTTGTTGCTAATTACTACCTTTTCGCCGGCAGGATTGGGCGAAATTCCTACCTGTGCCGCCAGTTCATTTTCTTCGATACCCGACCAGCTAAAAGAAAACCGGGAATAATACAATTGCCAAAATCCTTCGATTTCGGCTTCCCAAAAAAGATAAATATAAATACCATAGTTTGGTCCATTTTCTCCGTCATGATATGAAGGGTTCCGGCATTCGGTGTTTAAGTAGCTTAATTGGTAGAGGTTCCCACTTCCCGCCCAAAAGCTTTCAAAAACGAATATTTCTTTATTGCCACCTCGAATTTAGGATAGGCCATGGTATAAAATTCCAGTCCAAAAATGTCTGATTTCAAGGGAGTCCAGGATGACCAAGCTGCAAAATCAAAAGATTCATTTTCGATCAGGTTTAATGGATAAAACTCCCCGGAATTGTAATCATACTGATAGTTGTTGATTTTCCATTGTTCATCATCTTTGTACGACCAGGCTACAATATCATCATGTGTCCATCTGGTGTTTTTTTTGTTAATCTCCGGTTCAGCGATTATTGTTTGAGGCGCCCCCCAACCTGATGAATATGAATATTGTGCGCAAATTATACGATCCTCAAGCAATTCCTTTTCAATCCAGTACAACCTGTTATTCCCTAATTCGAAATTAGGCTGGCTGATTTCGCCAAAAGCAACGGTATCGGGAGAAGTAAATTGATTGACACCGTTAACATAAATATTTCGGGATGCAAGAAGATATCCATCCGAAATCCAGGCTACCCATTGATTATCCATGAATGTGGTGAGTTCGTGATTTTGGATACCTGATGTCCAAAATGGTATGGTATCAGATTGATAGCCGTTGTTGCCAACTTCGATGGTATAAAGCTGACTTTTGCCGTCACTGATTTTTTCAAAAATGATTAAAGATGTGTTATTATTCCAAAATGAAATCAAAGTTGGCCGCCTGAAATGTATTCCGGTCCCGGCAATTAATTCAACAGGATCATCGCCCGTAAGGTATTTTTTGTACCAAATGGCTGTTGAAGTAGTGTCGGTGTATTGCTCCCACAAAACAATCCAACCAAGTCCATAGGCATATCCCAGGTGCGCATTTGCTTTGTGTGAGGGTGAATCGGTAAATGGCTGCGGGGTTGAGTAAAGCCATTGCGCAGGAACTTGATTAGGAATGTTGATGAGCAGAATGACGAACAGAAGAGGTGTAAGTTTTTTCATAGCAATTGAGTTTTTAAATGACTGAGAGTTTGCAAATGTAGAATAAGTTTTATTGTTATGGTCTTTTCTAACTGTTTTTTTTTCAGTGACTTACGTTCATTGCCTCCCCGACCAGGTCATTCAATTGCAATTTCGGTACTTTTGCAAAACGTAAAACACAAGAAATCACATCAATCCCCGGAAGGATGAAAACAATCGAAAAAAATCTGTCCGATCTTTATCAACGCTGGTCAGGAGTTCAGCCCGATTCGATAACCGCTTTGATGCAGTCGGGTTCCTATCGTCAGTATTTCAGGCTGGCCAAGGGTGACCAAACCGCCATTGGCGCCTATTATGACCAGGTTGCCGAAAACAGGGCTTTTGTCGTGTTTTCACGCCACTTTGCCGATTTTGACCTTAATGTTCCTGAAATTTTTGGGGTAAATGACGATTTCACCTGTTATCTTTTGGAAGATCTTGGCGATGGAATTTTATTTGATCACCTGAAGGAGATCAGGAAGGAGGAGGGTTTTGGCGAGCAGTCAGCCCAGATTTATCAGCAGATTCTTGACGAATTAATTCAATTTCAGATGATTGCCGGAAAATCGCTGGATTATTCGGTGTGCTATCCCGCGGCGCAGTTTGATGAGCAGGCCTACCTTTGGGATCTGAATTATTTCAAATACAACTTCCTGAAATCGGCCAATATCGCTTTCGATGAGTTCAAACTGGAAAACGACTTCAGGCTACTGACCCAGAAGCTGCTCGCCGCTGACCATTCGTTTTTCGTTTACCGCGATTTTCAAACCCGAAACATTTTGCTGCGCGGCGAAGAGTTGTGTTTTATTGATTATCAGGGCGGGCGAAAGGGAGCGTTGCATTACGATGTCGCATCGCTGCTTTTCCAGGCCAGGGCTGATATTCCGTTTGAGGATCGAGAAAAACTGCTTGACTATTACATTTCACAAGCCGCCAAAATTGATCCGGGATGCGTGAAGGATTTCAGGGAGCATTATTATCGTTTTGTGCTGATAAGGGGGCTGCAAACGCTTGGCGCTTACGGCTTCAGGGGTTTGTATGAAAAGAAACAGCAATTCATCGAAACCATTCCGCTTGCGCTCAATAATATAAGGTGGATGATTGAAAACGATAAAGTTCCTGAGGATTTGCCAGAGATCAGGAAGTCGCTTGAGGCGGTATTGAAGAGTCAGCATTTACAAACTCTCATCAAGCCAACGCTGCAAATGCGCATCAACAGTTTCTCGTACAAGCGGGGTATTCCGGCCGATCTTTCCGGAAATGGCGGAGGTTTTGTTTTCGATTGCCGTGCGCTGCCTAATCCCGGGAGATATGCTGAATATGTTGATCTTACCGGACTCGATCAGCCCGTGATAGATTATCTCGAAAAATATACTGAAGTGGATGCTTTTATCCAAAACGCTTACGCAATGGTGAAATCTGCTGTGGATGTTTACACCGGACGGGGTTTCACGAGTTTGATGGTAAGTTTTGGATGTACCGGCGGTCGCCATCGTTCAGTCTATTGCGCCGGTCAAATTGCCAAGAAATTTGCTGATTCAGAGGGAGTTCAAATCCTGCTGCAGCATTGTGAACAAGAGTAGTTTCCTGCTGTTTAATCAACTCATTCTCGTAAAATTCATGTCAGAAAAACGCTGTAAAGAGGTAAAAGCAAAGGATTCAGCCAAACATAAGTTTGTTTGCTCGAAATGCGAAATGACAGCCAACAAGAAGGAGAAGCTTTGCAAACCTCAAAAGAGTCAATCCTGATATGAAATCCCCAAGGCAGGCGATCATTTTTGCCGCCGGATTGGGCACACGCCTCCAACCGGTTACCCACAGCATTCCCAAAGCACTGATTGAAGTTGCGGGTAAACCCATGCTCCGACATGTGATCGAAAAGTTGCTGGCTGCCGGCGTCAGGAAAATTGTTATCAACCTGCATCATTTCCCGGAGTTGATCGGCAATTACCTCAGAGGGCAAAATAATTTCGGCGCTAACATTCAATTTTCGGACGAAACCGGTCAGTTGCTCGATACCGGTGGCGGACTGAAAAAAGCGGCTGCATTATTCGACCCCGATTTTCCGGTTGTCATTCATAATGTGGATGTTATTTCTGGCATTGACCTAAATCGTTTTTATCAGTATCATTTAACCAGTGGCAGTCTGGCGACGCTTTTTGTGCAAAAGCGCCCCAGTTCTCGGTATTTGATTTTTGATGAAGATCGCCAACTTACCGGCTGGAAAAACACTAAAACCGGTGAAGTAATCCAAGCTACTACACCGAGAGGCAATACAGAAGAATTGGCATTCAATGGTATTCATATCGTTAATCCCGAAATTTTTCAATTGATGACCGAGAATGGTAAGTTCTCCATCATACCCACTTACCTTCGATTGGCTTCACAGCACAAGATAATTGGATTTCAGGATGATACTGTACCTTACATTGATATTGGTAAGCCTGAAAGCCTGGCAGAAGCAGAAAAACTTTTTTTTGAGATTTGACTTTTGCCTATTAAACCAGGGAATGATTTAATCAAAGTCCTCTTTTTCCGGAATTCCTATTTTTGCCCGGTTAAAACTCTCCATTGAATGGTTAAGCGTTCCCCGATCTCTTCAACCTTTTTTCCTTTTACAATTGCTTTGCTTGTTGCAGTGCAGATTAATGCTGTATCGCAATCCCGCCAGATGACAAAGGAGGAATATGTGGCGAATTACAAAGACATGGCTATCAGGGAGATGTATGAATTTGGAATACCAACAAGCATCAAACTCGCTCAGGCCATTCTTGAGTCGGGCAGCGGCAACAGCCGGCTGGCGCGTGAAGCAAAAAACCACTTTGGTATCAAATGCCATGGTTGGACCGGAGAATCAATTAAAGTTGACGATGATGCTCCCCAGGAATGTTTCCGCAAATACGACAATGTGGATCAATCCTACAAGGACCATTCGGCATTTCTTACTACCAGGCCGCGTTACGCATCGTTATTTGCGCTCGAAACCACAGACTACAAGGGCTGGGCTCATGGGCTGAAGAAAGAAGGTTATGCTACCAACCCGCGCTACGCTGAACTGCTGATTAACCTGATCGAGGATCTTAAGCTTTATCAGTACGACCAAACAAAAAAAGAGATTCTCGCAGTAAAAAAGAGAGCCGGAGAGGATGATAAACCGGTGAAAACCGAGTTAACCACCCCGGAGAAGCCCTCTAAAGAGCGAACCATGCTTACCAACAATGGGCGGAAATATATCATCGCCAGGAGGGGTGATGATTTTTACAGCCTTGCCAGTGAGTACAATATTTACAGTTTCCAGGTATGGAAATACAATGAGCTGAGCAAGCGCGACAAGCTGAAAGAGGGCGACATGGTTTACCTCGAAAAGAAGCGCAACAAGGCAACCACCCCGTTTCATGTGGTTTCTAAAGGCGAAACCATGCGGGCGATTTCCCAGGTTTATGGCATCAGATTGAAAAAACTCATGAAGTATAACAGGATGAAAGCCGGCCAGGAGCCAAAGTCAGGCCAGGTGTTGTGGCTGCAGCAAAAAAAACCGACAGAATGACCCATCGGTTTTAGGAGAGATTTCGCTCAAAAAATGCTTTTTTCATTTTTAACATTCCCTTTAGCAATGGATTAGAAAATTAATTTCTACCTTTGCGCCCAATTTTTTTGTAGGATTCAGAGCATAAAAATCATGATTAACATAACCCTGCCAGACAAAAGTTCAAGGCAATTCAACGAAGGAGTAACAGGTCTTGAGATTGCGAAAAGCATCAGCGAAGGACTTGCCAGAAACGTGCTGGCCGCCGAAGTTAACGGTGACATTTGGGACGCCACCAGACCTATTACCTCCGATGCTTCAATTAGACTTTTGACCTGGGAAGACAAAGAGGGTAAAGCTACTATGTGGCACTCATCGGCGCACCTGATGGCAGAGGCTATCGAAGCGCTCTACCCCGGAGCAAAATTTGGTATAGGTCCCGACATCGAAGCAGGTTTTTACTACGATGTTGACACCGGCGATCGCCAGATTTCGGACACCGACCTGGTAGCCATCGAGAATAAGATGAAAGAGCTGGCCAAAGAGAAGCATGCTTACAACCGGCGCTATGTTTCAAAAAGTGAAGCTTTAGAATATTTTACCAAAAAGGGTGATGAGTACAAGCTTGAACTTATCAGCGAACTGGAAGATGGCCAGATCACCTTTTATGAATCCGGAAATTTCGTTGATCTTTGCCGCGGCCCTCATCTACCCGACACCGGCCACATTAAAGCTATTAAGTTACTTAGCCTGGCCGGAGCCTACTGGCGCGGTGATGAAAAACGCAAACAACTCACCCGCATTTATGGAATAACATTTCCAAAAGCCAAAGAACTTGAGGATTACCTTGTTATGCTCGAGGAAGCCAAAAAGCGCGACCACCGCCGGCTGGGTAAAGACCTGGAGATTTTCACTTTCTCTCAAAAAGTAGGGTTGGGTCTGCCACTGTGGCTGCCCAAAGGAGCTGAACTTCGTGAGCGCCTCGAACAATACCTTAAAAAAGTTCAGAAAGAAGCCGGTTACCAGCCCGTCATTACACCACACATCGGGAATGTTGAACTTTACAGAACTTCCGGACACCTGGCAAAATATGGCGCTGAGTCGTTTCAACCTATCTCAACACCAGTTCCCGGTGAGCAGTTCTTCCTCAAACCCATGAATTGCCCTCATCACTGCGAAATCTACAAATCGAAACCCCATTCTTATAAAGATCTTCCGCTTCGCTACGCTGAATTTGGTACCGTTTACCGTTACGAGCAAAGCGGCGAATTGCATGGCTTAACCAGGGTTCGCGGCTTTACTCAGGATGATGCCCATATCTTCTGCACACCCGATCAGGTAAAATCCGAATTTATTGCTGTAATGAATATCGTGATGAAGATATTCAGAGCGTTGGATTTCAAGGATTTCATCACACAAATTTCGCTTCGCGATCCCAGCAACACGGAAAAATACATCGGAACCGATGAGAATTGGGAAAAAGCCGAAAAGGCAATCATGGAAGTAGCTGCGGAATCAAGACTTGAAACGGTGGTTGCGTATGGTGAAGCGGCATTTTATGGCCCTAAGATGGATTTTATGGTACGCGATGCCCTTGGCAGAAAATGGCAATTGGGTACCATCCAGGTGGACTACAACCTTCCCGAGCGTTTTGACCTGGAGTACACTGGCAGCGATAACGAAAAACATCGTCCCGTGATGATTCACAGAGCGCCGTTTGGTTCGATGGAACGCTTTGTAGCCGTATTGATCGAGCATTGCGCCGGAAAATTCCCGCTCTGGCTCACACCGGTTCAGGCTATCATTTTACCAATCAGCGAAAAATATCATGATTATGCCGAAAAGGTTCTATCTTTGCTGGCCGGTTTGAACGTGCGTGCTGAGATAGATACCCGCAGCGAAAAGGCCGGTAAGAAAATCCGTGACGCTGAAATGAAACGCATTCCTTTCATGCTCATAGTTGGCGAGAAAGAAGAAGCAGAAGGAACTATTTCGGTCAGAAAGCAGGGCGAAGGCGACATGGGAACATTCACGGTACAATCATTTGCAGATCATATTTCGCAAGAAATCAATAAATTAACAGAGGTTTAAACCCTCTAATTGTATAATCAAATTTCAGGAGGATAAGTTATAGCAACGCCTATAAAAAAAGATTTTGTAAGACGTCCTGTTCAGCGGAAAAAAGAAAATCCGCACCGGATCAACGAGGAGATCAAAGGACCTGTCGTTCGTGTAGTTGGGGAAAATGTTGAGCAGGGAATTCTGACCATCAAAGAGGCTCTGGAAATCGCCCGTCAACAGGAACTCGACCTGGTCGAAATTTCACCGGCTGCCAATCCACCGGTTTGTAAAGTAATGGATTACAAGAAGTTTCTTTACGACCAGAAGAAGAAGCACAAAGAGATCAAAGCAAAAACCGCAAAAGTGGTAGTGAAAGAGATCAGACTCGGGCCAAACACCGACGATCACGATTTCAATTTTAAACTTAATCATGCCAAAAAGTTCCTTGAAGAAGGAGCAAAAGTAAAGGTGGAGGTCTTTTTCAAAGGAAGAACCATCGTTTACAAGGACAAAGGTGAACTGATGCTTTTAAAATTTGCCCAGGATCTTGAAGATTATGGTAAAGTGGAGAAGCTCCCACTCCTGGAGAAAAAGCGCATGATTATGATAATTGCACCGAAAAAGAGTTAAAACACCAAGTATATCAACCATTTAATACTTTTCAGTAATGCCAAAGATGAAGACAAAAGCCAGCGCCAAAAAACGTTTTACGTTTACAGGCACAGGCAAGATCAAGAGGAGACATGCTTACAAAAGTCACATCCTGACCAAAAAGTCAACAAAGCGCAAGCGTAACCTTGGTTACTTTACCATTGTTGACAACGCCGATGTGAAGAACGTTAAAGCTATGCTCGTCAAGTAATTAATCAAATGTTAAACTTACGTTCAGCAGAAAAAGACTCCGAAAGGGCGGAGCGCTGACGTGAAAAATTCAAATCACTATGCCAAGATCAGTAAATGCAGTTGCATCGCGTGCCAGGAGGAAGAAAATCCTTGGACGCACCAAAGGACAGTTTGGAGCACGTAAAAACGTGTGGACAGTCGCTAAGAACTCGTACGAGAAAGGCCAGCAATATGCCTATCGCGACCGTCGTACCAAGAAGAGAAATTTCAGAGCTTTGTGGATCCAGCGTATCAATGCCGGAGTAAGGCCTCATGGTCTTTCTTATTCGGCTTTTATCGGTAAGCTCAACAAAGCCGACATACAGCTTAACCGCAAGGTGTTGGCCGATCTGGCCATGAACCACCCGGAAGCCTTCAAAGCTGTGGTGGACGCCGTAAAAGGTTAGCCAAAACAAAGAAAAGCAGGTTCGCCTGCTTTTTTTTATTCCCCGCGGTAGGTTCCAAAAACTCTATTTTTTTCCTCAGCTCCACTTTTTAATTTTTTTGTGGTTGACGTTGCTTGATAGCTATATGAATCCCGCATTGAAACTATAATTTATGCAGTTGTTTTGGGGGTAATTCCCTTTTTTCTTTTGAAATAATACCTACTTCAACTCGTTTGATAAAAGCATTTCAAACGAAAATGCAACAATTAAAAATTTGTTTGCAAAATGTTAAGAATGAAGATTTTACCTGCCTTTCTCTTTCTTTTACTATTGGTCTCCTGCAATAACTCCAGCGACAACCCTAAACCTTTGCCGGCCAGGATAAATTTTACCTTCACCCATTTTGCTGATGGTCAGCCATTGGTTTTCGATCAGATGATCTATACCAATGCTGCTGGTAATCAATACATGGTGAACGAGATACAGTATTTTGTTTCCGACTTTAAACTTCATCGCAGCGACGGCACTTTTCAATTAATTGATGATTGGAAAGATATTCACTACGTGGATACAGATCTGCCTGAAACCCAAGTCTGGCAGGTGTTTGATGATATTGAACCGGGCAACTATGAGAAGATTTCATTCACTTTTGGAATTTCGGAAGAGAAAAACCAAAGCCTGATGTATGTCAATCCTCCTGAACGGGATATGTTTTGGCCGGAGGTGCTTGGCGGTGGGTATCACTACATGAAACTCAACGGTAAATGGCTCGATGAGAGCCAGCAGGCACTGCCCTTTGCTTTTCATCTGGGCATCGGTCAGATTTACTCAGCAGGTGCTTCCAACCCAATACTTTCCAATCCGGTTAGCGGTAAATGTCAGCGCTGTTGTACGATCTACAAAGGAAGTGCAACCAACCCCGATTCGATCATCGGTTTTGTTCAGAATTACTTTGAAGTGCAACTCCCCAACTCAGCATTTGCCATAAACGGCGGTGATACGCTTGATTTCGAAATCCGGATGAACGTACAGAATTGGTTTCAAAATCCTCACATTTACAACCACAACTACTGGGGAGGCAGCATTATGCAGAAGCAGGATGCCATGAAGATGGGCTGCGATAACGGTCAGGCCGATGTCTTTACAGTGCTGATAAAATAATTGATTTCACTGCGGACCGATCAAAATTTGTAAATCCACTACGTGGAAATTTTGCAAATTGTAAAATTCTCTGCTACAATACTTTATCCGCTACGCGGAGTTCGCCGTAGGCGATTTAAGTATGTTGGAGAAGGTCACCTTAATTCTGAAAATACCTCGTAGAGGTTAAAGAAATCAAGGGTTTCAGGACGATTGATTAATTTTATTCGGAAAGTACTGAATTGATTTATTCAAACCAGAGTTTTTCTTTTGACCTGATTGCAGCCCGTTTGGCTTATTTTTGCCAAAAACAAGTGTATGAAAACCCTGCGACTAATCCTTGGTGACCAGCTCAACCCCAATCATTCATGGTTTAAGACCCCAGATGAGAATATTACCTATCTGATGATGGAGATCAGACCGGAGACGGATTATATAATGCATCATCTCCAGAAACTGCTCGGTGTGCTTGCAGGCATGAGGGATCTGGCCAAAATCCTTAAAAACAGAGATCACAAAGTGATTTACCTGAAGCTCACAGATGAGAACAACCTCCAGGACTTCGGCAGGAGTATCAGGGAAATTATTAAAAACCAGTATTTTGACAAGTTCGAATACCAGGAACCGGACGAGTACCGTGTGGATCAGGTTTTAAAAGAGGTTTGCGAAACGCTTCCCGTGCCTTCGGGTATGGTTTCGTCAGAGCATTTTCTTACGGAAAGATTTGAAGTCAGGGATTTCTTTGGCGGGAAACATTTCCTGATGGAGAGTTTTTACAGGATGATTCGGAAGAGGCTCAACATTTTGATGGAAAATGGCAAACCAGCCGGCGGCCAGTGGAATTATGACATCGAAAACAGAAGGAAATATGACGGAAAGATTCAGATTCCGCCACCGTTGGAGTTTACAAACGACTGCTCGGAGGTTTTTTCGGATTTGGTAGCATCGGGGGTGAAATTTTTTGGAAGCGCCGATCCTGCTCAGTTTGCCTATCCTATCAATCGGGAGCAGGCGCTGAAGGTTCTTCAGTATTTCAATCTTCACCTTTTGCCCTATTTTGGCACTTATCAGGATGCCATGACCGAAAAGTCATGGTCGCTGTTTCATTCAAGGATTTCTTTTGCCCTCAACACGAAAATGATTCAACCGGGCGAGGTAGTCGAAAGTGCTTTAGAGGAGTGGATCAAACGAAAAGATGAAATCGGGATAGAGCAGGTCGAAGGATTTGTAAGGCAGATCATTGGTTGGCGTGAATATGTGCGGGGAGTTTACTGGGCCAAAATGCCGGAGTATGCTACAATGAATTTTTTTCAACATAACAACAAACTCCCTGATTTTTACTGGACTGGCAATACGCGGATGAATTGCATGAAACACGCCATCGGGCAGTCGCTTCAAAAAGCTTATGCCCATCACATTCAGCGACTTATGATAACAGGGAATTTTGCTTTGCTGGCACAGATCCATCCTGATGAAGTGGATGAGTGGTATCTTGGAGTTTACATTGATGCTTTCGAATGGGTTGAAATCACCAACACACGTGGTATGAGCCAGTATGCCGATGGCGGGATCATGGCGTCAAAACCATATGTCAGTTCGGCCAATTACATCAATAACATGAGCGATTATTGCCGCAACTGCTTTTATGATGCAAAAAAAAGAACCGGAGACAAAGCCTGCCCTTTCAACAGCCTTTTCTGGTATTTCTACCTGCAGCATGAAGAAAAACTTCGTAAAAACCCCAGAATTGGAATGGTTTACCGAAACATTGACCGGATGAGCCCTCAGGAAAAATCTGAAGTTATTGAGCAGGCAGGAAAATATTTGTCGGATCTCGAAAAATTGTAAGGAGAAGTTAAAATATAATTACCTGTCAATCATTATTTTGCGATAGAAAGATTTACCACCTGACTCTATTTTTAAAAGATAAATCCCACTTTTTAAGTGACTTACATTTAGGTTTGCTGACGAATGAAATGGGTCGGATTGGTTTAAAACCGTTCTTCCGGTCAGATCAATTACAGAGATTTTGGCAGGGTAAATTGATGCATCCAGCACAGTCACATTTATACGGTCGTTGGCCGGAATTGGATAAACCAGCACCTGGTTATCAAACAAATGGTTCGAAATGCCCGTAGCCTGGCAGATCAGCGGGAAAATGGCGTGATCAATGTCAATTCCCCAGCTAAATTGCGAGTTGGAGTAAGGATACCAGTTTCCGTTGTCGTGCTGTTCCCAGCCGTTACCTGTAACCACATCACCATCCAGATTAGTGTAAAGCGCCAGCGTGTCACCCGCATTCTGAGGCAGCTCAACGCCAGCGAAAAAGGGGTTGCTGATCGAGGGAGGTTCATCGAAAAAAACTATTGACGGCCAGCCAAAACTCACCTCATCAGCAATTTGCGATAATGAAACCACCTGCTGCGCTATCAACGTACCGGGTGAGTTATTTGTGCCGTTGCTTTCCCAGACTTTGAATTTTATCGGCTGGTCGCTTGCCAGAGAGCGTTTGGCTATTGCAAAATCAAAAATGCAACCGATAATTGTGCTTTGCGGCTCAATAGCGCCGAAATAGCTTGCTTTGGCCAGGTCACCGTAGGAATTGTTTCCGGAAACATATCCGGCGCCGTTGTCGGAAATGATGTAAAGCGCATAATCTCCAATGAGCGGGTAGGCCAATGTATCACAGGCGCCGTCGGCAGCAACAACGATGTAGTTGTTCCGGGTGAGCGAAGAAGATGAGGTTGAATTGGTTACGCTCAATTTGACGGTATAATTTCCGGGTTCTGAATAGGTATGTTCCGGGTTTTTTAACGTATCAGAAGTTCCATCGCCAAAATTCCAGTTCCATCCGGTTGGCTGACCTTGCGAAATATCCTTAAACTGCACGGTCAACGGTGCCGAACCAAAGCGGGTAAGCGTGATAAACCCGGCAACGAGATCCTTTGATCCGGAGGGATTTTGGTTTAAAACCTGACCATTATCCAGCGCTACAGCCATTGAAGCCGTATTACGCTGTCCAAAACAACCAAACGGTTCCAGGGTCAATAACAGGAAAACAAGAATCTTAAAACCGAAATTCATAAAAACTAATTTTGCTGCGAAATTAGCTTAAATCCAAAAACATTGAGGTGCTTGCTGATTGGGCGTGTCCGGGTTGAAAGATTTTACAATTTCATACTATATCACCCTGCAATGGCTTTCAGTGATTAAAACAATTCTACTTTTGAAAAATGAATTTTCTAAAACAACTTTTTATCAACAACAAAAATTATGATGTCAAAATTTAACCCAACGAAGAGCTTGATAACCAGCAAGATGATCTCGATGCTGCTGGCTTTGATGCTTGTTTTTTCGACTCATCAAATGCAGGCTCAAAAGAAAAAGGACACCGAAAGTAAGGGAGATACTTTAAAGTCATCTACCTTTTCAGGGCTGAAATGGCGAGGTATCGGACCGGCTTTTACCTCCGGCAGAATTGCTGCTTTTGCCGTCAACCCCAACAACAGCAGCGAGTACTATACTGCTGTGGCTTCGGGGCATGTGTGGAAAACCGTGAACAACGGTACTACCTTCACCCCGATTTTCGACAACAACGGCGCTTATTCGATGGGGGCAATTGCCATTGACCCCTCTAACACCAGCGTTGTTTGGTTAGGAACCGGCGAAAACAACCACCAGCGGGCACTGGGATATGGCAATGGTGTTTACCGGTCGGTGGATGGGGGAAAATCCTGGGAAAATATGGGGCTGAAAGAATCAAGGCAAATAGGAAGGATTGTTATTCATCCTGAAAACGGAAATATCGTTTATGTAGCCGCTGAAGGCTCTGCCTGGGGGCCTGGTGGAGATCGCGGCCTCTACAAAACCATTGACGGTGGGAAAACATGGGAGAAAATTCTTGAAATCAGCGAAAATACCGGTGTGAACGAAGTGGTAATGGATCCGCGCGATCCTGATGTTCTTTACGCTACTTCAGAACAGCGCAGGCGGCATGTTTTTACCAAAATTGGCGGCGGCCCCGAGTCGGCGGTTTATAAATCCACAGACGGTGGCAAAACCTGGAATAAAATTATGAACGGTCTCCCCGGCGGGCATATCGGTGGTTTGTGTATCACCATTTCACCTCCAAATCCGGATGTTCTTTATCTGATTATGGAAGCTGCCGACAATCAGGGTGGATTTTTCAGGTCAGCCAACAGGGGTGTTACCTGGGAGAAAATGAATGATTACCAGGCTGGTGGCCAATATTTTAACATCATTGTACCGGATCCTAAGGATGTCAACAAAGTTTATTCGCTTGATGTAGTATCGAAAGTAACTCTGGATGGCGGGAAAACCTGGAATGCCCTTGGCCTTAGCGGCCGACACGTGGATGACCACGCCATGTGGATTGACCCTGATAATACCGACCATTTTATGATTGGCGGTGATGGGGGAATTTATGAGACCTTCGATAGTGGCAAAAACTGGCTTTTCAAGAGCAACCTCCCGGTAACCCAGTTTTATCGCGTGAATGTGGATGATTCAGAACCTTTTTACTGGGTTTATGGCGGCACGCAGGACAACAACAGCCTTGGTGGTCCTTCGAGGAGTATCAGCTCTTCCGGCGTAACCAGCGGCGAATGGATCACTACTCTTGGCGGCGATGGTTTTTTCCAGGCTATCGAGCCGGGAAATCCTGATATCGTTTATTCAGCCTACCAATACGGAAATATTTACCGCTACGACAAGAAGTCAGAAGAGGGGATCAAAATCCGCCCTGAGCCCCGCAAAGGTGAATTGACATACCGCTGGAACTGGAATACTCCGTTTTTCCTCAGCCCTCATTCGAAAACACGACTCTACATTGCTGCCAACAAAGTATTTCGCAGTGATGACCGTGGCAATAGCTGGCAGGTAATCAGCGAGGACATCACCCGCAATGAAGACCGGAACCAGTTTCCGGTAATGGGAAAATTCTGGCCGTCAAATGCAGTGGCAAAAGACGTTTCAACTTCGCAATGGGGAACCATTGTTTCGCTGGCCGAATCGCCGCTGCAGGAGGGGCTTTTATTTGCCGGAACAGATGACGGACTTATCCAGGTATCGGAAGACGGCGGCCAGAACTGGCGCAGGATCAGCAACTTCCCCGGTGTTCCGGAATATACTTATGTGAGCGATGTAAAGCCTTCAAAATTTGATGCCAACATTGTGTTTGCCGCTTTTGACAACATCAAAAGAGATGATTTTAAGCCCTATTTGCTGAAGAGTGCCGATAAAGGAAACTCATGGGTTTCGATTGCCGGAAACCTGCCCAACAATGAAACCGTTCACACTATCGTTCAGGATCACATCAATCCCGATCTGCTTTTTGTGGGAACTGAGTTCAATGTATTTTTCATGGTTGATGGCGGCAAAATCTGGACCGAGCTCTCAGCCGGGATACCCGATATTGCAATGAAAGACCTCAAAATTCAGCAAAGGGAGAATGACCTGGTGGTGGCCACTTTTGGACGCGGTTTTTACATCATTGATGATTACTCGCCATTGCGGGAGATCACTCCTGACAAACTTAAAAACAGCGACGCGATGCTTTTCCCTGTAAAAGATGCCCTGATGTTTATCGAAGGCGATCTCCGCTACGGCCAGGGCGCCACCTATTTTGTGGCTCCCAATCCTCCTTTTGGCGCCACCTTTACCTGGTATATGAAGGAGACCCCAAAAACCAAAAAGCAGGAACGTCAGGAAAAAGAGAAAGAACTCTTCAAGGAGGGAAAACCCATCCCGCAACCCACTCGTGAACAACTGGTTGAGGAAGAAAATGAACTTCCGCCAATGCTTGTCTTCACAATCACCGACAGCAAAGGAGAAATCGTAAGGAAACTTTACCAGAAACCATCAACCGGCATCAACCGCACGGTCTGGAATCTTCGTTACCAGGGCAAAAACCCGGTGAGCACCCGAAAAGATAAGTTTGACCCATTTTCTGAGGGACCTTCAGGAATGCATGCTTTGCCCGGAAATTATACAGTATCCCTGGCTTTGGATCACAATGGTAATATAACCGAGCTTGCAGGCCCGGTTACTTTCACTGCAAAACCATTGAAAAACACCACTTTGCCTGCCCAAGACCGCGAAGCTTTGGTTGCTTACCAGAACAAAGTAGCTGAACTGGCCAGAACCATGCGCGGAACGCAGAATATTATGGATGATCTGATGAAGAAAAACGAACTGATCAGGCAGGCGCTTCACAATACACCCGGTGCTCCTGCTGAGCTATCGCTGAGAGCCAGGAAAATAGCAGAGCAACTGAAAACCATCGAGTTTGCTTTTTACGGCACTCCGGCAAAAGCAAGCTGGGAGGAGGTGCCACCGGAACCCATGCCACTCAGCGAAAGACTCGACGTAATAGCATACTCACACTGGGGATCAACATCAGCGCCAACCAAAACCCAAACCGACAACTACGACATCCTGATGGAGGAGTTGCCTTCGGTTATTGCTGAAATCCAACAAATTGACCGCGATATCAAAGCCATCGAAACTGAAATGGAAAAATACCGCGCTCCATGGACGCCGGGAAGAATACTAGAGCTGAACAGGAACTAAGGTTCAGTTTTTACCATATTAAGCCAGTAGGAATGAAAACCTTCTGGCTTTTTTTCTTTCCCCATTGACAGGTTGAGAGTTTTGATGTAACTTTCGAAAGTATTCAAAATCAAATCTTTTCTCAACTTAAACATGGAGGATATCATGAAAAAATTGCTTCTGGCCGGTTGTGTGGTCATAGCCCTATGGCCGGCTGATTTGAAACCCAATCCAATCATTCCCCAAGATGTCCTGAGCGAAATCTATTTCGAGGACGGAGAATGGCATTTGCTTTTTAATAATGATGCTTTTTACTGGAATGGCATCAATTCGATTTTTGATTTATGGATTATGAGCAGTTGGTCAGTTCTTACGATTAAGCCTGATTATCAACCGGTTTTTGTTCATGGCTATTTACTGATAACCAATAATGACCTTGTTCAACCGGTCAGCATTTCGCCACAATCAGGGTTTGTTAAAGTTTCCTGGGGGCCAGATCCATTCTTTGACCAGCAGGAAATGAGCTGGGGAAATCCCCCGGGCTCATCTGTAGGCCCTGTTTTGTCAGGCCAGTCAATTAATTATGTGGTGACTGAAAACATCAATTTTCAAACAACATGGTGGACGGTAAAGAGTTCTCAGCCACATTACAATGGAGGGTGGGGTAATTGCAGCGGTGTGTTTCAGGGACACCTGAATGATCAGAACAACAACCCCGTTAATAATGCTGAGATTAAATATGCAAGTCCATATTACATGTACCCGAACGGGCCTTTTACCCAGCTTTTTACCGATGAAGCCGGTTTTTTTACAAAAACCGTTATGGCCATGAACTTTAAGATCTGGCAGATTGCAAAGGATGACGTTGAATATCCTATGGAAACCTGGATTATAGTGGAGCCCGGTACAACCGTTACCGTGGATCTGATTGTGGATATGTCGGTTGGAATCGTTACTCCCGGAAAGATTTACCGGGTTTCGGTGACTAACTACCCAAATCCTTTTACCGACCACACGACTATTTCCCTGAAAATTGATCAGGAAACTCAGTTCCACGAGGGTTGTATATTTGTAAATCAGTTGAATGGATCTTTGGTTTCGATCATCCCTATCAACCGGTCGCAGTTCGCTGATAATGTCTTTGAATATCAATGGAACAAAAAGTTGGAGAGAAACCTGCCGGCAGGCCAGTATTTGATTTCGGTGGTGATGGACGGTCGGCAGGTTGCCACTTCTAAAATGGTGATTTGCAATGATTAGAGCGATATTAATCTGTTTGTGCTGGAGCCTTGTGCTGCAGTCGGGTGCGCAGAAGCTGAGGTTTTACAGCGAGGATCTGACCTTCAGACTGAACAGGGATTATTTTGAGGTAGAAGGACTTTACTATTTCCGCAACACCAGCGGGGGTGATTTGCGTCAGACACTTTTCTACCCTTTTCCGGATGTTGAGCGCTATGGCGATATCAGTTCAATTACAGTATACAGGGATGGGGATACAACTTCGATGCTCATCCGACAGAATGAGAGGGGAGCGCTGTTTCTGGTTGATTTAAAAAAAGATGAAGAAGCTGCCTGGCATATTTATTACCGGCAGCAGCTCAAATCCACGGAGGCCAAATATATTGTCATGACTACGCACAAATGGGGTGACCCTTTCGAGACCGCTCATTACCAGTTAGAAATTCCTGATGAATTGCAACTCACCCACATCTCACTCCAACCTGATTCTACCATCCGGCAAGGAAGCCACAAAACCCTGGTTTGGAGACGAAAGGACTTTATGCCCGAAGTGGATTTTGAGTTCCGGTTTGAATGACTACTTTCCGGTTTTCTCCCAATGCAATCATTTTGATAAATTTGCAACGGCCAGTTTAATGCTTGCCAATGCACCTTTTTTACCGAAATGATTATGCATGCAAAACAACGACTTTTAAAGCTCAGCACATCATTCGTTCCGCTGATTATCCTGCCGCTTATTTTTGGAATTGTTGGCGTATCCTTTAATTATGCCCGGTTTGCCAACGATCCGAACTACATTTACCTGCTGAACGGATTGAATATACTCAACTTTCAGCCGGTAGGGCATGTGGATAACCCCGGTACGCCGGTCATGGAGATTTGTGCGGCGGTGATAGCGGTCAGTCACCTGGTAAAGCCGGGACCTTCGGCTGAAATAGTGCAGGATGTTTTAAGTGATCCTGAGCGCTATTTAGGGATCATACGCGTAGTTTTAGTTGTGCTTGGAACTTTGGCGGTTTTTGTGGCAGGATTTGTTATTTACCGAAGCACCCGGGATGTTTTTGCCGCCCTGATGGTTCAGATTTCCCCGTTTCTGTCGGTGACACTTATGGATGTTGTTTGGACCAAGGTTAGCCCTGAGCCATTACTATTTTTTACCACGATTCTTTTATCTGCATTGCTGATCAGGCATTTCAGCGATAAAAATGACCGGAGCAGCCGTTATGTCTGGCTTTATGCACTCTTGTCAGGATTCGGGCTGGCAACCAAAGCCACTTTTCTTCCATTGCTCATCATTCCATTTGTAGTTTTAAAGGGCTGGAAAAACAAGCTTTTTTTTGTGGCGGGCACTGTGATAGTATTTTTCATTTTCATCATTCCTGCCATACCAGCACTGATTTACATGTACGAATGGTTCGAAAATCTGTTTACCCACAGCGGCGTTTACGGGCAGGGAGAAAAAAATATCATTGATTTCAGCAGCTATACACGGGCTGTCAGAGATATTTTCGTTAACAATAAAATCTTTACTTTATTCACGCTGGCCGCCATCCTATTCTTTTTATTCTCAGCAGTTCTTCCCGGTATCCGACAAAAACTTTTACCAAGATCAGTCCGGTTCCTTGCGGCGCTTCTGCTTGCCAACCTGTTCAGCGTAATCATAGTAGCCAAGCATTACCATCAGAATCATTACTTAATTCCTGCCCTTACCCTCACCGGGACTTCTTTGTTTTTCCTCATCGTCAACATTTCGGGTGTGGTCAGGTGGAGATTTGCAAAGACCACTTTTCAGGTATCCTTGTTGTCGCTACTGGCTGTTGTGATTTTTTCCCGATATGTCCCGGCAATCCGGACAATTGATTACTGGTACGAGGCCACAAACCTCGAAACCCAAAAGGTGGAGGAATTGGTCGAAGGCGACTATGGCGACCACAAGCGGATTTATTATTTTCCCACTTCCCTCAATGTTTATTCAGCGCTTGCATTTGGTAATGCATACTCAGCTGGCCAGCACCTTACCGAAATCAAAGCACTTTACCCTGACGTGCTTTTGTTTAATTCTTACAACCGTTCTTTCTATTTCTGGGGAGCGGAGCTTTCGTTGGGTGATGTGATCAGCGCATCCGGGAATGACATTCTGCTTATCGGCGGGCCGATGAATTCGTCTGAAGCAGCCGAAATCAGCCGCACAGTCATTCCATTGCAAACTGTTTTCAAAGGATACACCAGCGCTCTGTATGCCATGGATAAAAAAGCCCTGGAGGCTGGCACTTTTCAAATTAAGGATGGATATTTTTCGACATTGAATTGTGATCTTGAAGTGCTTACTGCTGATCAACAAAACTTTATTTGCAGAGATTATGAAATCTCCCATTTGGGAACTGTGACCAGCGAGGTGAGTCGGTCGGGAATCTACGCAGTAAAACTGACTGAATCGAATGCTTACTCATTGGGATTAAATTTGAGCAATGTTGAGTCGGGGAGGAGATTTAAAGTATCAGTCTGGCGGTTCTCGGATACCAACCAGGGTGTGCTGGTAGTAACATCCGACCCCGGAAAAATCATGTATTACCAACAGGGAGATTTCCTCCAGCAAGATGAAAAGGGCTGGAAACTTATCGAACTTTCTTTTACCGTTCCTGAAAATATCGGAACCAACCAGATCAGGGTTTATGTCTGGAACACTGGTAAGGGAGCGGTTTATTTCGATGATTTAACCATAAGCAGCGATTGAAAGGATTTTCATGAGAAAATTCGCAAAATGATGGCAACATCTTAAGATGCAGAAATCTCTCAGCCATGCCAATCAAATTGGTTTATTAACAACTCACTTGTTGATTACTTTTTCGAATCGGTGTAAAAACTACGCTTTCAAACACTATTTTTGCCCGAAATTGCATTATCTGATTGATGATAAGATACTCCACCCTGATACTTTTGGTCTTCTTGTTTATGTGTCTTGAACGGCCATCGCTCAAAGCACAGGAATATCAGAAAGTACAAGCTGAAGCCGGCGAGGGGATTTATGGTTTATTGCGCCGGCACAACCTGAAACCCGAAGACCATTACAACGCATTCCTCGAAATCAACAAAAACAGGCTCAATCCTGACCATCAGCTTATCAAAGGAAAAACATATCTCTTGCCCATCGCGGCAGCGAATGATACTTTAGCAAAAGTGGAAGAAATTCAAAGTGGCGTTTACCCGATATTTGGTAAGAAACACGAACTTGTTGAATTCAAGGACAATAAGCTGCAAGGAGCTGTTTTTTACATTATTGCCGGGCACGGAGGCCCTGATCCGGGGGCAATTGGTAAAAAAGACGGCCATACCTTATGCGAAGATGAATATGCTTATGACATCTCATTGAGGCTTTCGCGCAACCTGATCGAACAGGGAGCAACCGTTTACATTATCACCCGCGATCCGAATGATGGTATCCGCGATGATGCCTACCTGAAATGCGATAAAGATGAGGTGAACTGGAACAATCAGGCCATACCGCTCAACTCTGTGGAGCGTCTAAAACAAAAAGTGGATGCCGTTAATACGCTTTACGATAAGCACGTGGGGCAGTACCAGCGAAAGGTTGAAATTCATGTGGATTCGCGGTATGTAAACCAGAAGGTGGATATATTTTTTTATTACCACCCCGGAAGCAGTAAAGGGAAGCAACTTGGAGAAACATTGCTCAAAACCATCCGCGACAAATACAACGAGCACCAGCCCAACCGGGGTTACAAGGGTACAGTGTCGGAGCGAAAGCTGTATACTCTCAAAAACTCCAAACCGGTAGGAACTTACATCGAATTGGGGAATATCAATCATCCCAGAGACCTGGAACGCCTGATTATTGTAAGCAATCGCCAGGCCATTGCCAACTGGCTAACATTAGGGCTGATCAAGGATTTTGAGAATTCGAGGAAGTAAGCTTGATGGAATCACCATTATAGGTACAAATCATCTTCTGTTTTCCCAATAAATGGTTCTATGGCTCTTTGGTAAATTCCCTGCATCCAGGCAATTGCCATTCCGTAGTTGGTTACGGGTATTCCGGCGTCAATGGCGGGTTTCAGACGGTTTACGATCTGTTTTCGGGTAATCATACACCCGCCGCATTGCACCACCAGCGCATAGTCCGTTATAGGTCGTGGAAGTTTATTGAGACCCGAAACCACTTCATAGTTCAGTTTTTTTCCGGTAAACTGATCCATCCAGCGCGGAATTTTAACCCTTCCGATATCGTCGCACGAAACATGGTGCGTGCAGGATTCAAGCATAAGAACGGTGTCTCCGTTTTTTAGCGTTGAGATTTTCGGGGTTCCTTCAAGGTAAGCCTCAAACGGTCCTTTGTACCTGGCCAGCAGTACGCTGAATCCGGTCAAAGGAATATCACGCGGGATGGTGGCGTCGGCTTTTAGAAAAACCGAACTGTCGGTTATCACCAGCGCAGGTTTGATGGCGGTTTTCCGGAGAAAAGCATCCGACTCTCTTTCTTTTACCACCACTGCAATGCAGTCGTTGTCGAGCAGGTCGCGGATGGTTTGCACCTGCGGAAGGATGAGTCTTCCTTCCGGCGCCTCCTCGTCAACAGGAGTAATCAGCATTACGATATCACCCTGCTTTACCAGGTCGCCAAGCAGTGAAGGACTTTTCCAGGCGGTTTCGGGCAGGGTTTTTCGGATGGATTCGAGCAGGTTTTCAAGGTTGTGAGGGTGTAATGCGCTGAATTCCACCACTGGCTGTTTATGTTTTTCCAAAAGTATTTTGGCGAAATCAGGATGAAGCAGAGAGAGGTCGCTTTTGTTGTGAACCCAGATGAACGGTGTCCCTAAATCGTAGAAATGTTGAATGATTTTGTCCTCAGGCTCTCCGGTCTGGTTGTCTGAAATTATTAAAAGTGCAAGATCCACCTGTTTGATTATTTCCAGCGATTTATCCACTCTTTTTCCTCCCAGCACCCCGATGTCATCTATTCCGGCGGTATCAACCAGCGTAGCAGGGCCAATTCCCGGGATCTCCATGGTTTTCCTAACGGGGTCGGTGGTAGTGCCGGGAATGTCGGAAACGATGGAAGTTTGCTGGCCCGTCAGCACATTAATGATGGCGCTTTTTCCCTGATTGCGTCTCCCGAAAATGCCTATCTGCGGAGTTCTTTCTCTTGGTTTCATCTTAACTCATTTTCTGTTTGATCTGCCCCGGGGTTGGTGATATCTTCTATAGTAAAACCCTCTTTCAGCAAGTTTTCATGGCTGATGAGAACAATAAGCCGCTCTTCATCAATTAGTTTGAGTTGCTGGTTAGCGTGAATGATATCCAGATTTTGATCTTTCATCAACCTGGCCAGGGTGGCAGATTTATGATAACCGATGTGAGGAACCAGCACCGTAGCAATCGAACCGCTGGAAAGTAGTTTGTGTTTTGCTGCATTACTATCGAACTGCAATCCTTTTATCAGATTTTCGCGAAGACTGATATCGGCTGATATCAACAATTTCAGGCTTTCGATAATGGCATGGCCGATAACTGGCAGATAGGCATTCAACTCCAGGCAACCCTGAGCTGAAAGGTTGGAAATCAGCAGGTCGTTGGCATAAACTTTATGCACGCTGCTAATCACAAACTCAGGAATCACCGGGTTGATTTTTCCGGGCATAATGCTACTCCCGGTCTGCCTTGCAGGGATACAAATACTCTTTATGCCGTGGATATCGGAGGCCAGAAGCCGTATGTCCGAAACCATCTTTTCAAGGTTGACGGCGTGAGCTTTCAGTGTGGCATGAACCTCCACCCAGGAGTCGAGGTTGGAAGTTGCATCGGTCAGATTGGTTGCACGCGACAGGGGAAGGTTACTGAGTTGCCGGAGCTTTTGCACTACATGCATGATGAAATACCGGGGAACGGTGAGCCCGGTGCCAATGGCGCCGCCCCCGAGGTTTACATTTTTTATTCTCTCGATGCATTTCGAGACCCGCCACCAATCGCGCGATAGTGCTTCGTTGTAAGTGCTGAATTGCCGTCCGGTGCTCAACGGTACAGCCTCCTGCATCTGCGTGTAACCAATCCGGAGGTGCTCACGGGTTTTACCTTCGATTATTTCGATCTCCCGGCGCAGCAAATTGATGGTCTCTTCCAGTTCGAGAAACAATTTCATAGCTGCCACAGTCAAAGCAGTTGGCACCACATCGTTGGTTGACTGGAAAATGTTGGCATCTTCTATTGGGTCAATGTATTGATATTCACCGGGATTATGACCGGATTTCAAGAGAGAGACGTTGGCAATGATTTCATTCACGTTCATATTGATGCTTGTGCCGGCGCCCCCACTGATGCCCGGAACAATAAAATGCCCGAAGTACAGGCCGGTGGCCATTTCGGAAGCAGTTTGCTGAAAAGTCTCCAAAATTTTGATGTCCGGAATCCGAACGGGCATTTTTAGCCCGGGATATTTCCTCGACAGGGCATTGGTGTAGTCAATGATAGTAAGGTAGCAGGCCTCTTTTACGATAGCCATAGCTCTGTACCACTCTTCCTGAAAAGGCATCGGGTTGGGGAAATTTACTTTCGCTCTTGCTGCATGAATCCCATACAAGGCATCATCGGGAAGATTGATTTCACCCAAACTGTCTTTTTCCGTTCGCATGTTTTTCCTTTTAAAAGACGACAAAATTAACCCAATCTGAGAATCGGAAAATTGAATGGAGGGCGATTACCGGTTTGACTGCAGGATCAGGTAAGAAAGTAAAAGAAGATAAAAATTATCTGTTAAATGATAAACGCTTACCTCTGGATGTCAGATCGAAGTTCCCCTGGTTGTAAACAAGATGGCCATTAACAAAGGTGTGAGTTACGGCGGAATGGAAAGTTGTCCCTTCAAACGGCGACCAGCCACATTTGTAATGGATATTTGACCGGTCAACTTTCCAGGGCGAATTTGGGTCAATCAGCGCCAGATCAGCAAAATAACCCGGACGGATAAAGCCTCTTTTGTTCACCTGAAAGCAATCTGCCGGTGCATGACACATCTTTTCCACGATTTTTTCAATCGTGATTTTTTTATGATGATAAAATTCCATCATGGCAACGAGCGAGTGCTGCACCAAAGGGCCTCCTGAGGGAGCCTTGAAATAGGAGTTTTGTTTTTCGTCGAATGTATGTGGAGCGTGGTCTGTAGCAATCACATCCAGCCGGTTATCAAGCATGGCGGCAAACAAGGAATTCCTATCGGTTTCGCTTTTGATGGCCGGGTTCCACTTGATAAAATTTCCCTTCGTTGCATAATCCTTTTCATCAAACCAAAGGTGGTGGACGCAAACTTCGGCAGTTATTCTTTTGTCCTTTAGAGGAATATCATTGCGAAAAAGCTCCGTTTCCCTTGCGGTGGAAAGATGCAGCACATGAAGCCGGGTTCCGTGTTTTGTAGCCAGTTCCAAAGCTAAAGATGATGATTTGTAACAGGCTTCGGCGCTGCGGATTTCGGGGTGGGCAATGATGGGTACATCTTCGCCGAATTTATCACGAAAATGGGCGCTGTTGTTTCGGATTGTTGTCTCGTCCTCGCAATGAACCGCCACAAGGCAGGGCGCTTCCCTGAAAATCCCTTCGAGGGTATCTTTATTATCCACCAGCATATTACCGGTGGAAGCGCCCATAAAAACCTTGACACCGCAAACCGTCCGTGGGTCGGTTTTTACTATCTCCGCCAGGTTGTCGTTGGATGCCCCCATATAAAAGGAATAATTGGCAAAAGATTTTTCGGAGGCAATTTTGTACTTCTCCTCCAGCAATTCCTGGGTCAAAGTATTCGGAATTGTGTTGGGCATTTCCATGAAAGAAGTAATCCCGCCAGCAACTGCTGCCCTGCTTTCAGTAAAAATATCGGCTTTGTGCGTTAGTCCTGGCTCCCTGAAATGCACCTGATCATCAATTACGCCGGGGATGAGGAATTTGCCGGAAGCATCAACGATTTCATAGCCAGGGTGGAGTTTAGCCTCCAAAATTCCACTGTGTTCGATGACTTTTTCAATTTCTTCACCTTTGGTAAAGACCGAGCCTTTGAAAATCCGGCCTTCGTTAACGATATTTGCGTTTGCGATGAGGTAGTTCATAACCAGTTCTTTATTTTGATAAGATTAAAAGCAAGGTTCAAAAAATACTATTTGGTAATTTTTGGTGCTGGTCAAAATTTTTATTCCTTGTCAAAGATATGAAAAATTGTAACCGTGGTTACTGTAACGGTGGTTACAATTACCAGAAAGAATACATCAGGGATTTGAGAGCCAGGCTATTTATGAACCTTTCTGACAAACTCTTCAACTTCGGGAATGCCACCCTGGTAAACCAGGTAGCCGTTGTAGGGTTCGCGCTCAGTGATATCGTCGTTGATCGGGGTGAGCATCAGTTTTTTCACCTCTTCGGGGTCTTCGGTCTGGCCGAGCGCCCAGCCCAGTTTGATAAAAGCTACTTCGGGAAGCATATTTCCGGTGGGGATAATTCCTTTGGCCATCATGTCCCGCCCTGTGTCATAAACAAACATGTGCACATAGCCCCAGATGGTCTGCAGGGTCATATACATGCTAACACCCTCAGCATGAGCGCGCTCGATGGCAGGATAAAGTTCCTTGTTTACATGCCCCAGACCGGTTCCCACAATCACAATTCCTTTGTAACCCTGGTCAATAATGGCGTGCAGAATGTCAGGCTTCATGGCAGGGTAGTAATAAAGCATGGTTACCTTATCGCTGAAGTAAGGCTTGATAACCACATTTCTGTCCTTGCGGCGATGGTGATAATCGGATTTGAGGTGTCTGATCCCTTTACGGCTCACGGTAGCCAGCGGTATGTCGCCGATTGTCCTGAATGTCGAGCGGTAGGATGAGTGCATTTTTCTCACCCTGGTTCCTTTGTGCAGCAGGCCGTACTCGTCGGAGGTGGGGCCAAACATGCAAACCATCACTTCGGCGATGTCGCTATGACCGGCGGCGTAAGTTGCATGCTGAAGGTTGAGCGCGGCGTCGCTGCTTGGGCGGTCGGAGGAGCGTTGCGAGCCCACGAGAACAATTGGAACGGGTGGATTTTGCACCATGAAAGTGAGTGCAGCGCCGGTGTGGTGCAGCGTATCGGTTCCATGACCGATCACAATTCCATCCACGCCGTTTTCGATTTCACGACCAATAGCTTTAGCCAGCGCGATATATTGTTTTGGTCCCATGTTTTCGCTGAAAACGGCAAAGATCTTTTCGGTGGTCAGGTTGCAGATGTCGGCCAGTTCGGGTACAGCACCATAAAGTTCGCCGGGAGAGAATGCAGGAATAACGGCGCCGGTGCGGTAATCGAGCCGTGAAGCTATGGTTCCTCCCGTGCCGAACAGCTTAACGTTGGGAAGATTTTTGGTGTATGGAAACTCTTTTTCAGGGATTTTGTAGTTGGCTTTTTTGTAACCGGTCTCCTCCATTTCGAGGATGGTTTTGATGTCAATACCAATGTTGTAACCGGTTGGGATTTTCATCACAATGTGCTGATCATCATCGTTTTCGGAGCGCGGCAGAATGGTGCCGGCAAACGGCCCGCGGGTTGTGTTCACCCTGGCTTGTCCCCAAACCCGTACATTGTATTTTTTCAGCGTTTCGAGCGCTGCCCCTTTGTACCCCTGAAAAATGTCCTCGTTCATTGCTTATACTATTATAAATGAATTGATTACAATACAAATCACATTTTTTCCAGCCGGTCAATCTCTTTTTTAATTTCCACGATTACCTCTTTGTTTTGTATTTCCTTCTTTTCGCCAATTTTTGCAGAAAACAAGTAAAATACCTTTCCCCCAAAGACTTCCGTAAATTCCTTGTGCGATTCCGGCTGGATTCCGTATTCTTTAAAAATCTCAGGCAATTGAATCCCGCTGTTTACCGGTTTGATCTGAAGGCCAATGTATTTATCCCCAATCTGAATGAAGAAGTCAACGTTGAACAAACGATCCCATTCATCGGGCGCCGGCAGAACCGGGATGCCCAAAATGCGTTGAAGTTGTCCGTAAATAGTCTGTATTTCAGTTGTATAGCCATCATAAGTCCGGTCAATCACAAGCTGCAAAATGTATTCTATGCAATCCTGCTCGGTTACCTGTGAAACTTCATACTGAATCACTTCCGTGATTTTTACATAAAGCTTCCTGCCTAATTGCTCGATGTGTTCATTCGGTCTGACATTGGCGAAGTAGTATTCTCGCCATTCTTCAAGGTTTTTTGGAGCGCATTTGCGGATTGATTCAGAGGTAGGCCCGACATTTCTTTTGAAATTGAGCTGGAATCGGTTCATAGCGCTATTTAAAATCCACTCCTTAGCCATTAAGTTGTTGCATTAGGTTTTCAAACTTGGTTCGAAATTTAAAATCAATGCTGTTGTCCACTTTTACCAAACCGCTTTTAATGAGATGTGCATTGACAAATGTCTTGTTTTCAAGGTATAGATAGCACAGGAGGTTGTTTTCGCTGTCATGTTTTACCTGGTCATATTTCATAAAAACGCGATGACCTTTAGTCTTTTCAATCAGAAACGACCTGGCTTCCATATCTGCATTATCAATCTCTTTTACACCTAAAAGTTTTATAGTCAGATTGTTGCTAAGTCTTAGCCTGTTTGGGCTGATAACCTCTTTCACCGTAAATAACTCCTCGCGCTTTGCCGGGCTATCCTGGTCAATTTTCGACCCGAACTGTAATTTCTTCACATCAATCTTTTTATCGAGGGCATGTAGATCGGTGAACAAATAGGGGAGGCGTTTAATCTCATCTTCAAAATCAATATCGGGCTTATTTTGAATGACAAAATCATAGGTAGTGCCTTTGAGGTCTTTTTGAGCCACTGCCAATTTCTCTTTTATTACCGGGATAAAATCCGGGTTGATTTCATACCCGATAGAATTTCTTTCAAGATTTCTGGCGGCAAGCGAAGTAGTTCCACTGCCAGCAAAAGGATCAAGAATAGTTTCTCCTGCGAATGAGAACATTTTGATAAGTCTTCGTGGCAACTCTTCCGGAAACATGGCAATATGGCCAGTTTGCCTTGCCCCTGAAAAATTCCAGTGGCCGGCAAAATAAGTGTTCCACTCCTCGGCGGTCATAACCGAAAGCTCCTTTTGTTCTTTGGAAGGTTTTGGTGCGTCACCCAGTTTTTTGAAAATCAGGATAAACTCATAATCCAGCTTTAGGATTCCATTCCTGGGATATGGATAGGAACCCATCTGAACGCCCCCGCCAGTGGTGTTGGAGGTCGTAACTTTTTGCCAAATGATTGCTCCCATGTAATCGAAGCCGACATTTTCGCAAAATTTGATGATCTCCTCACGAATTGGAATTACCTTGTAACGACCGTAATACACAGCACGGGCAAACTGGTCGCCGATGTTGACGCAAAACCTGCAACCATTGTGTAGAACCCGGTAACTTTCATTCCAAACCAGATTTAAATTGTTGATGTAGCTTTCGTAGTTTTCGTGAAATCCAATCTGATCCTTGGTTCCGTAATCTTTTAACTGCCAGTAAGGAGGCGATGTAATTATCAAATGAACCGAACGATCAGTCAGTTCGCTCATTTGCCGGCTATCACCGTTAATAATGGTATGGTGGGTTTTAATGTCCATTAAAGTCCTACAAATCAATATAGTAAATCGCTTTTGCTAATTAGTGTAATTTACTGCTATTTATGATGTTGCGAAAGAAACCCATTAATATTTCTCTCCACCCTGCTCAAAACTTCCGATACATCCGCCTTTTGGAATTTCTCCCCGGTGATTTTCTCGTAAAGTTCTATGTATCGCTCCGAAATTGAAGCTACAATTTCGTCGGTCATTTCGGGAACCTGCTGGCCGGGGTCACCTTTGAAATTATTGGCCATAAGCCACTCGCGGACAAACTCTTTCGAAAGCTGTTTCTGAGCTTCACCCTTAACCTGACGTTCTTCGTAGCCATTCAGGTAAAAATATCTTGATGAGTCTGGCGTGTGGATTTCATCAATCAGGTAGATTTTTCCATCTCTTTTCCCAAACTCATATTTAGTATCCACCAGGATCAGCCCTTTCTGTGCGGCGATTTCGGTTCCGCGTATGAAAAGCTCCAGCGTGTATTTTTCGAGCAGCAGGTAGTCCTCGTCCGAAACCAGCCCCTGGCTGATGATCTCTTCGCGTGTGATGTCCTCGTCGTGGCCGGTGGTTGCTTTGGTGGTGGGGGTGATGATGGGTTCCGGAAAGCGCTGATGCTCTTTCATTCCGTCAGGAACGGGGACGCCGCAGATGTGGCGGGCGCCTTTTTGGTAAGTTCGCCATGAACTGCCGGTAAGGTAACCCCGGATAATCATCTCGACAGGAAATGGGTTGCAATAAACGCCAACGGTTACCATCGGATCGGGAACGGCTATTTTCCAGTTGGGAACAATATCGGCGGTGGCATCGAGGAATCGTGAAGCTATCTGATTGAGCACCTGTCCTTTAAATGGGATTCCTTTGGGCAGCACCACGTCGAATGCCGAAATCCTGTCGGTGGCTATCATCACCAGCAGTTCGTCGTTAATGTTGTAAACATCCCGTACTTTGCCGGTGTAAAGGCTTCTTTGTCCTGAAAAATTAAAGCTGGTTTTGGTTATTGTTTCCATTGTTTTGCCTGGTTTGATTATTTGTGTTGGTTAATTTTCCGTATGCATTAATGATTTGAACGACCAGTTTGTGCCTTACAATATCTTTTTCATTCAGATAGATAAAGTCAATTCCGGGGATGTTATTTAAAATTCTGGTCACTTGAATAAGGCCGGAAGATTGATTTCGGGGCAGGTCAATTTGCGTGATGTCTCCGGTTACAATAAATTTAGCCGAAGAACCCATCCGGGTGAGGAACATCTTCAACTGGCTTTCGGTGGCATTCTGCGCCTCATCGAGTATGGCAAAAACATTATCCAGGGTGCGGCCGCGCATAAAAGCCAGCGGTGCTATTTCGATGGTTCCATCTTCGAGGTAGCCCAGAAGTTTTTGCGATGGAATCATATCCCGAAGGGCGTCGTAAAGTGGTTGCAGGTAGGGATCGAGCTTGTCTTTGAGGTCGCCTGGCAGGAAACCGAGGTTTTCGCCGGCTTCCACTGCTGGCCGGGTCAGAATGATCCTTTTGATCTCCTTGTTGCGCAGAGCTTGCACGGCAAGGGCAACTGCAGTGTAAGTTTTCCCGGTTCCGGCCGGACCAATGGCAAAGATAAGGTCGTTTTTGCGGCAACTGTCAACCATTCGTTGCTGGTTAACAGTGCGGGCTTTGATGAGTTTTCCGTTGCGACCATGCACCAGTACGTCGGTACTTTGCTGCAGGCTTTGAGGAACATAGTCAGCCTCGCCTTCCAGCAAATCTCTTACATCGTATTCACTTAGTTTTCCAAATCGTTCTAAATGAAGAATTAACAGGGAAAATCGCTTCTCAAAAAGGTCAATTTCGCTCTCTTCACCGATAACTTTAAGTTCGGTGCCGCGGGCAACAAGCTTTAGTTTTGGAAATTGACCTTTCAGCAAATCAAAATTGGCATCATTTACGCCAAAAATTTCAAGAGGATTGACGGATTCAATGGAAATGGTTTTTTCGGACATTCTGTGGATTGTGGAAAAAATTTAGTCTTTTTCGCTGTTTTTTTTACCCCCCAAAATTATCAAAAATTGCTGATGCCGTTCCGGAGAAATCGTAATTTTGCGCCACTGTTTAACATTCAGAGGTTTAGGGTAAATGGCGCTTATAACATTGCTTTCCGATTGGGGGACAAAAGATCATTATGTGGGCATGGTAAAGGGAAAGATCCTATCGAAAATCCCCGGCGCCTCTATCATTGACATTTCTCACTCCATCCCGCCGTTCAACCTCAACAGCGCCGCATTTGTGCTCAAAAACTGTATTCCCAACTTTCCGGAAAAGACCATCCACATTGTTGACATTACTTCGGAGGCCACCATCGAAATGCCGCACGTGGTGGTGGAATACAATGGCTGTTACTTCATCGGCGCAGACAATGGCATTTTCTCGCTTGCTTTTGAAAAAGAACCCGATTCAATCACCGAAATAGATATTCACCAGGATACCAATACCTTCACCTTTGCCGCATTTGATGTGTTTATAAAGGTGGCGCAACAGATTGTCAATGGAGGTAATGTGAGGCAGTTAGGTCCAGAACGAAAAAAGCTGGCCACGAAAATTCAACTCCGGCCGGTAACGGAGCGGGACCTGATCAAAGGGCATGTAATTTATGTGGATAATTACGAGAACGTATTCACAAATATTGATGAGGAATTGTTTCTCAAAGTCGGTCAAAAACGATCGTTCCGGATTGTTTTCGGCGCATCACGCTATAGTGTGAAAAAAATCAGCCACTCTTACAAAGATGTACATGAAGGGGAGATTGTGGCTTTGTTCAACTCATCCGGCTTTTTACAAATAGCCGTATCTATGGGAAATGCTTCCGGTTTGCTCGGATTAAAGGTTAACGATACGGTGCGGGTAGAATTTGTTTAAAACAAACGCTTCTAATTATCCTCCTTTATCACGAAAAGATAAACCGGGAGGTGATCGCTGTAACCACCAAGATAACTTCCTCCGGCAAATGAGCGCCAGGGATAGCCTTTGAAGGCGCCTTCTTTTTGCAGGAGCCAGGGTTTGTTGTAAACTGCGGCACGGAAAAATCTGTAATTTGATTTATCATCGCCAATAAACGCCGGGGTCAGGATCATCTGGTCGAAAAGATTCCAGGAATCGCGGTAAGCAAGGCTGCCAATCCCCTGGCGAAAAAGTTTTTCCATCGGATTTAACATCAGACCTGGAGCGATTTTTTCAGGCGAATCCACTGTTTTCAGACCTTTCTTTACAGATTTATCCACAGGGTCATCATTGAGGTCACCCATTACAATAACTTTGGCGTTGGGGTCAATAGCGAGCAATGAATCAACTATGGAACGTGTGAGCTGTGCGGCGGCAATTCTGAGTGGCTCGCTGCGTTTTTGCCCGCCGCGCCTGGATGGCCAGTGATTGACCACGAAATGCATCATCTCGCCGTCAAACATGCCCGAAACCACCAACTGGTCGCGGGTGAAAAAATCATCCCTGCCAGGGATGCTCAATCTTCGGGACTGGGAGTTGGTTTTGGTGAAATACTTCGGATTGTAAAGCAGCGCGCAATCAACACCCCGCAGGTCAGGACCATCATGGTGAACTACCTGATAGTTTCGGCTGCTGATGGCCGATTGCGCAGCGAGATCAAAAAGAACACTACTGTTTTCGATTTCACACAACCCGATCACTGCCGGACCATCAGGAGTAACATCTACGCCAATCTTTGAGATTACTTCCGACAGACGTCCTAATTTCTCGTAGTATTTTTTGGTGTTCCAGTTGTTTATGCCCTCAGGTAAAAATTCTTCATCAATTACATCCGGCTGATTGATGGTATCGAAAAGGTTTTCGATGTTGTAAAAGGCAAAACAGCCAACCCGGTATTTTTTATCGTTTTGTGATTGCAACTGACCAACAATCAAAAAGGCCAGAAGTAGTGTGCAAAGTCGGAGGCAGAATTTCATAATTAGAAGTGTTTAAAGCAGCCACAAAATTAGAACAAAACTATTAAAGCAGTATCTCTATCCAAAATTTGGCTAATTTTGCCGACTGTTTTTCACATTCTGATCTAATAATTTCGATTTTCTATTCAATCTCCACAGATGAAAAATTTTCTACTAATCTTCGCTATTTCACTTCTCTCATTTCAGGTGTTTTCGCAGGTGGATACCACTATGGTTTCGCCGGATGAGGCCGCACTCAATCAGATTTCTACCGTCTCCTCCGCTGATCTTGAATCGGATGAACAGCCACAGAACGTCTCCGGACTTTTGCAGTCTTCAAGGGATGTCTTTATCTCCACGGCAGGTTACACTTTTGGGCAGACCCGTTTCAGGGTGAGAGGATATGACTCTGAAAATACTTCGGTTTCGATCGGTGGTATGCCGCTCAACGACCAGGAAACCGGCAGGGCTTACTGGTCAGCATGGGGTGGCCTGAACGATGTTACCCGCTGGCAGGAAATAGATTTCGGAATTTCTGCCTCACCCTATTCTTTTGGTGGTGTGAGCGGAGTTACCAACATCGAGGCTCGTGCATCCAAACAAAGACCTGGAACCAGGCTCACCTATTCTGCTGCCAACCGTTCCTACCGCAACCGCCTGATGGCTACCTACAACAGCGGCATGATGGATAATGGCTGGGCGTTGTCGGTTTCAGGCTCAAGACGCTGGGCAAATGAGGGGTACATCGAAGGCACTTTCTACGATGCCTGGAGCTATTTTGCAGCCATCGAGAAGAAAATCAACAACAAGCACAGCCTCGGTTTCATTGCCTTTGCGGCGCCATCAAAGGCCGGCCGCTCAGGACCGGTGGTTCAGGAAGCAAACGACCTGGCCGGATCAAACTATTACAACCCTTACTGGGGTTATCAGAATGGAGAAAAAAGAAACGCAAGAGTCGGTACTTATAATCAGCCACGAACTATTTTGACCCACTATTGGGAGCCTGACAATACCACAAGGATAACCAGTTCGGTCGGTTATTTTTTCGGAAGATATGGTTCCACTGCCCTCGAATGGTATGATGCAGCAGATCCCAGACCCGATTATTACCGTAATCTGCCAAGCTACTGGAAAGATAACCCGGCGCAGTTTGATTATTACACTAACCAATGGCAAACCAACGAACAATTCCGGCAGATTGACTGGGATTTCTTCTACTTTGCCAACAGTAAAAACCTTTTTACCATCCCCGATGCTTATGGGATTGAGGGCAATAATGTTACAGGTAATTTTTCAAAATATGTAGTGGAAGATCGCAGAAATGACCACAACCAGTTCCAGATTAATTCGAACCTCTGGAAAGAGCTAAACCCGAACATCACTATCAACTCTGGTGTCAACCTTTCGTGGTACAAAGGAAGGACATACAAAGTTCTGGATGATCTGCTCGGTGGCGATTTTTATGTTGACCTGGATAAATTTGCCGAGCAGGATTATTTCGATCCCAATTTATCACAAAACGACCTGAGAAGGCCAAATCGTCCGGTTTACAAAGGCGATGTTTTTGGGTACGATTACGATGCCAATATCAACAACTTTGAAGCTTTTGCACAGGCAAACTTTACCTATGCCAAGATGGACTATTACCTGGCTGCAACCCTTTCTTACACTGAGTTCTGGCGTACCGGACACATGCAGAATGGTAAATTCCCCGATGCATCGCTGGGAGATTCGGAAAAGCAAAATTTCTTCAATTATGGAATCAAAGGAGGTTTGACCTACAAAATTACCGGCCGCCACTTCCTGGTTGCCAATGCCATGTTCCTTACCAGAGCTCCTTATTTCAGGGATTCCTACATTTCGCCAAGAACAAGAGATTTTGTTGTGGATGGCCTCACCGATGAGCAAATACTTTCAGGAGACATCGGCTACGTTTTGCGTGCACCCAAAATTCAGGCGAGGGCTACTTTCTACTATACCGAGTTTAATGACCAGATTTACTCCAGAAGTTTCTACCATGAAACGCTGCGCAGTTTTGTAAATTACCAGATGACAGGCGTGGATACCAGAAGCATGGGAGCAGAGATTGGCATTGACTATAAATTGACCTCTACCATCAACGTAACCGGGGTGGCCGGGCTTGGGCAATTGATTTACAACTCCCGCCCGCTGGCTACTATCTCGCAGGACAACAACTCGGAAATTCTCGCCGAAAACAGGGAAGTTTACCTGAAGAATTATTACGTCGGCGGTAGTCCGCAAACTGCCTTGTCCGGCGGCATCAAATACAATGCTCCGAAATTCTGGTGGATTGGAGCCAACATCAACTACTTTGATGATATGTACCTGGAGCCAAACCCCGACCGCAGATCAGAAGCTGCAGCCGGAGCTTACAACTCCGAAGACCTTCGTTACGAGGAGCTTATCGCCCAGGAAAAGCTGAATTCTGCTTACACTATTGATATCTATGGTGGTAAATCATGGAGAATCGGAAACTATTACATTGCGCTGAATCTCTCCATCAACAATCTCCTGAACGAAACCGATTTTGCCTTCGGCGGCTTCGAGCAATTCCGCTACGACCCGAATGATATGCAAAAATTCCCCCCTAAATATTTTTACCTTTATGGTACTCAGTATTTTGCCAACCTCAGTTTAAGATTTTAATACTCAAGCTTCACTAATCAAACTTTAATTTTCATAGTCATGTCTAAAAAATTGATTTTTCCTTTACTGGTTTTTCTCGCCTCTTTTAGTCTCATTTTCAGCTCATGTGTAAAGCAGGATTTTGATAAACCGCCATCAAAAGATATTCCGGTTGGCAAGGTTGTCACTCTTGCAGAAGTAAAAGCCATGTATCAGGGACAGGTAGTTAAATTTGATACTGCCATGTCAGTCTACGGTGTTGTTGTGGGCGACGAAACCTCAGGGAATATTTATAAAAACTCCTATGTTCAGGATGCCACAGGCGCTGTGAATCTGCGGCTTATAAATCCTGGCGGGCTGTATGTTGGAGATTCCATCCGAGTTTATCTTAATGGCTTGATCCTGAGTAATTATAGCGGTGTAATCCAGCTCGACTCAGTGGATGTTGACCGCAATGTGGTGAAGTTAAAAACCCATGTTCATGTTGCCCCTAAGGTGGTTACAATTCCGGAATTAACCGGCGGCGCTTACACCTCGCAACTTATCCAGTTGAATGATGTCGAATTCTCGGCTTCGGATACTGCCAAAACCTGGTCGGATCCCAATGGACTGACTACTCAAAACCGTACGCTGAAAGATTGTAATAATAGCACAGTAACTGTAAGAACCAGCGGATACGCCAACTTTGCCGGAGCAAGTCTTCCAAACGGAAAAGGTACATTCGTTGCAATTGCCAGTATTTTCAATAATACAATTCAATTGTACGTGAGGGATTTGGGCGAAATTGACCTCACCGGCGAACGTTGCACAGGCGGCGGTGGCGGCGGCGGAACCGGTACTGGTACTCAGGCCGATCCTTACAACGTAGCAGCAGGTATTGCCAATCAAAATGCAACACCCTACATTGTGGGTTGGGTGAAAGGCTACATTGTCGGCGCTGTAAAGAACGGAGTCACTTCGATAACATCCAATGATGATATTTTGTATGCCCCTCCGTTCGATTTGGCTACCAATGTGCTGATTGCTGATTCAAAAACCGAGAATAACTATATAAACTGCGTAATCGTTAACCTGCCTTCAGGAAAACCACTGCGTTCAGAGGTCAACCTTGTGGATAATCCTGATAATCTTGGAAAATGGCTTAATGTTAACGGAACCTTCAGAACCTATTTCGGCACAGCCGGATTAAGAGACAGTGGCGGCGAATCTGCCGACTTCGAACTGGAAGGCGGCGGTGGCGGCGGTGGAGGAAACTCCATTTTCGCTGAAGAATTTGCCTCCAACCTTGGAACCTTTACAGCATATAGCGTAACCGGTACCCAGGTTTGGGGCTGGGGCAATTTCGACGGAGGTTGCACAGTAATGTCAGGCTACAGCCAGGGAACCAACTTTGCCAACGAAGACTGGCTGGTATCTCCGGCAATTTCGCTCGCTGAAAAAACCGGTGTAAAAATGGAATTTCGTGAAGCCATTAATTTTATCACCAACATCAGCGATATGAAGGTGTTGATTTCGACCACCTACAGCGGTAGCGGCGATCCATCAACCAACGGAACCTGGGTAGAATTGCAGGGCTTTAACCGCGCTGCCGGCAACAACTGGACTTTTGTAAACAGTGGTGAGGTCAGCCTTGCAGCTTACGAAAACCAGACAATTTATATTGCCTTCAAATATACCAGTACGGCATCAGGCGCAGCTACCTGGGAAATCAGCAAAGTTGAGGTAAAAAATTAGTCTAAATTGATCCTGCCAAGATG